>Ga0116162_10000526_pt1 | contig 27447 bp, 25 predicted proteins | sample AD_UKC105_MetaG_FD_89875 | JGI IMG/M metagenome (GOLD analysis project Ga0116162, IMG submission 89875) | Active sludge microbial communities of municipal wastewater-treating anaerobic digesters from Hong Kong - AD_UKC105_MetaG | ecosystem: Engineered > Bioreactor > Anaerobic > Digestate...
CCGAATCGTTCGTCAACGGCAAAATCGGCAGCATCAGCTTTGATAAATCGAGCCGAGCCGGCTTCAATGTACGAGCGGGTGTTTTCCTCGGCAAACCGAAGCATGTGCTCGGACAGATCCAGTCCGACCACCCGATACCCCTCTTTCAAAAAATATGCCGCTAACTGACCGGTGCCGCAACAGAGGTCCAGCAACGTCTTGTTGGGACTGTCGCTGGAAATAGTGGAATAAAATTCGTGAAGTAACGGGGCAACCTGCGCTACATAGCCACCCCATCGGGCGTTGTAAACGCGAGCGAATTCAGCACGGTATGCCTGCACTGAGATTTCCTTTCGATCCGGGTGACGGTATTAGCTGATCATTGTTGATACAGTATCGTTAATCCGCGGTTGAAGTTACAAGCACTTTTAGACATTACCGGTTAAGGTCGAGGACAACTAAATAGCCATACTTAACAAACCGTACCGAAGAACAGGAGAAATTCAGGGCCACCGATCCTGGTCATGAAATGAAAACTTTGACAACAGGTTCGGAGACAAATCGTCTTCAGACCGACCGTCATCGAATAAGATATGTGATTGCCGAATGGCGGAGTCGGGTTTATTTCTATGATGGAAGTTGAGCCGTCGGAAACCGGCTGACATCGCTCACTTTCTGAACTTATGTAGAGTATGGATTATCGCCCATGAATATACCGTTGTCTGCCGAACGCGTATCGGCGGGGTTTCCCTCCCCGGCCGACAGTCATATCGAGGCTCCGCTCGATCTGAACGCCTATCTTATCCGCCACCCGGCCGCGACTTTTTTCGTTCGCGTCGCCGGTGATTCCATGATCGGCGCCGGAATCTATTCCGGGGATATCCTGATCGTCGACCGATCCGTAGAGGCGACGGACAAAAAAGTGGTCATTGCGATAGTTGACGGAGAGTTGACGGTCAAGCGGCTGCGAATACATGAAGGTCGCATCATACTGCTTCCGGAAAACGATGCTTACCCGCCGATATCCGTTGAGGACGGAACCGAGCTTGAAATATGGGGAGTGGTGACTACGGTCATCCATCCCGTGTAATTGATCTCAAAAGAGTATCATGTCCGGCACCGAAGCTACATCCATCGCTTACACGCCCGGCGCGCTTGACCGATGTTTTGCGCTGGTCGACTGTGATAATTTCTTCGCCTCCTGCGAGCGGGTCTTTAGGCCCGAGCTCAAAAATCAACCGGTCGTGGTGCTGTCCTCCAACGACGGGTGCATCGTGGCCCGATCCAACGAAGCCAAGGCGCTGGGGATAGGTATGGGAGAGCCGTTTTTTCAATGTCGCCGGCTTATCGAAAAACATCGGGTAAACGTGTTTTCTTCGAACTTCCCGCTGTACGGCGATATGTCCCGGCGCGTTATGGCCATACTTTCGCGTTTTGCTCCGGAGATGGAAATTTACTCGATCGATGAGGCTTTCCTTGATCTGCGCCGCTGCGATCATCTCGCTCGCTGCGACAATCTGACCGAATATGCTCACACCATCCGTGACACCGTGAAACAGTGGACCGGCATACCGGTTTCGATAGGTATCGCTCGCACCCAGACCCTGGCCAAAATCGCCGCCCACCTGGCCAAGAGATCGGCCAAAGCGAAAGGAGTTTTGGACCTCACCGATTCACCATTTATCGACCAGGCTCTGGAAAGCGTGGAGGTCGGAGACGTATGGGGGGTCGGCTGGCGAAGTACCGAATGGCTCGTCGGTCGGGGGATCACCAATGCCCGGCAATTACGAGATATGGACGACAAAACGATCTCTCGGAAAATGGGGGTGACGGGCGTCCGCCTGATCTATGAACTGCGGGGGATAAGTTGCTTCTCGTTGACAACCGTCCCGCCGCCCTCCAAGTCGGTTATTTCTTCTCAGTCGTTTGGCCATAAGACCGATTCTCTTGAGACGGTCAAGGGAGCGGTCGCCTCTCATATCGCCGCTGCCGCGGAAAAAATGCGCTCTCAACATCTGGCGGCCAAAGAGTTGACGGTGTTCATGATGACGAATTGTCCCGACGGAAAATACGGCAAGAACAATCATTCCACCGGCATCAGTCTGCCCCAGGCAACCAACGATACGGCGGAGTTGATTCATTATGCGATGCAGGCCGCGGACATAATTCACCGCAAGGGATATATCTACGTGAAGGCGGGAGTTATGTTCAGCAACCTCATACCGGAAAATCATGTGCAGGCGACGTTGTTTACCGCGCCTGACAACGCCAATAAGAACAAGAAACTGATGAACACGATCGACCGCGTGAACACGAGCATGGGGCGCGGAACCCTGCGATACGCCGTCCAACTGCAGGCTTTGTCGTCGCGAGCCAAACACGAACACGGCCGTTTCCGCTACACGACCAACTGGCAGGAGTTGGTCGTGGTCAAGGCCGTATAGTTAATTGGCGACCAATGTTCCGGTCTGTCTCTGTACAATCTACTCCGGAGAACGTCGCTGGCTGGTGGCCCACCCGTCCACGGGTGGGATTTGAAATCATATTGACAACTAAATTTCGTGGGCGGCAGACCTCCCGGTCTGCCCCTGCAGCAGCCTTGCCAGTCGTAGCGCGGGATCCCTGCGATCCCGCGCTTTATCGTAGGCATCGCTGGTGGCCCACCCGTCCACGGGTGGGATTTGAAATCATATTGACAACACAATTTCGTGGGCGGCAGACCTCCCGGTCCGCCCCTGCAGCAGCCTTGCCAGTCGTAGCGCGGGATCCCTGCGATCCCGCGCTTTATCGTAGGCATCGCTGGTGGCCCACCCGTCCACGGGTGGAATTTGAAATCATATTGACAACACAATTTCGTGGGCGGCAGACCTCCCGGTCTGCCCCTGCAGCAGCCTTGCCGGTCGTAGCGCGGGATCCCTGCGATCCCGCGCTTTATCGTAGGCATCGCTGGTGGCCCACCCGTCCACGGGTGGGATTTGAAATCATATTGACAACTAAATTTCGTGGGCGGCAAACCTCCCGGTCTGCCCCTTGTGTATGCAACTGGACTTCCGTCACCACAATCTGCTTGCTTGTGCAACCCTGGTGTCGTACCGTGCGTAAGTTATACTGTTGACGCAGGAATGAAGAAACGACGTCTTTGAAAACAACGACAGAGGAGGTCCCATGTCTGATGAATACCAATCGCGACGTAAATTCCTGAAAATGGTTCTGGCCACGGCTCCTGTTCTGGCTTTTGACTGGTCGGTTTTTCCCGTTGGATCGTTCGCTGCCGATACCGAAGATGATAACTGGGATGTAATCGTTATTGGTTCCGGACTGGGCGGCCTTTCGGCGGCGGCGGCATTCGCTCGGCAGGGATTTCGTGCCCTCGTGCTCGAACGGCACAATCGTCCGGGCGGATATGCGACTGTTTTCAAACGACCGGGCGGCTTTCAATTCGATGTCTCGTTGCACTCTACCTCCGTTCCCGAAACCGACGGCAGACGTCACATCCAGGGATTTCCCGACATTACCGACGTCGAATTCGTTCCGCACCCGAGCACCTTCCGGGGCATTTTCCCCGACTATGATATTACCTGTCCGCAATGCAATCCGCAGGGGTACATCGACCAGCTCAAAAAGCTGTTCCCGAGCGAGGCGACCGGGATCGATTCGGTATTCGAGACCATGAGAGGTATCAACGTCGATATCGGCAAACTGCAGGATGCCAAAGGCGAAATTAATTACGGCACTTTTCCCTTCGAATACCCCTATTTGTTCAAAGCCTACAGCCAGCCCTGGGGACAAATTATCGACGCTCTCGTAACCGATATCAAACTCAGGAGCATCATCAACGCTCAATGGGGCTATTACGGCCTTCCGCCCTCGAAACTCTCCTCAATTTACTATGCCCTGCCGTTCATGGGGTATCTCGAAACCGGCGGTTATTATCCCAAGGGGGGATCGCAGGTGATATCCGATGCCTTTGTCAGCTACATCGAAGAACGCGGCGGCAAGGTAATGCTCAGCACCGCCGTCGATAAAATCTTGATAAAAGATGGCGCCGCCTACGGTGTCCGCACTGCCGAAGGTAAAGAATACACCGCCCGAGCCGTCATCTCCAACGTCAACGTTCCGGATACGTTCAATAAACTCATGACACCGGGCGAGGAGCTAACCGAGTACCTCAATAAAATATCCGGATATAGCGTATCGCTCTCTTCATTCCAGATCTGGCTGGGTCTCAAGGATGATCTTGTCGGTAAATTAGGCCTGAAGGACGCTGAGATATTCTACCAGAACAGTTATGATCATGAAGCGTCGTTCAAGGCGCTGGTCGAGGGACGAATCGAGGATGAAGGCGGTTACGGATTAACGCTGTACGATAATCTCTATGAAGGATATTCTCCCAAGGGTAAAAACACGATCAATATCATAACGTTGATGGGTTACGACCATTGGAAGAAATACGAGTCGGACTACTTTGCCGGAAACAAAGATGCCTACGATGCCGACAAGGAGCGTATCGCCGATATCCTTATCGACCGAGTCGAAAAGACGCTGATACCGGGATTGCGTGAGGCTATCGAGGTGAAGGAAATCGGGACACCGCTCACCAACGTTCGCTATACCGGCAACTACCGGGGCGGCATTTACGGTTGGGATCAAACACTCAACAATGCCATGCCCAATCGTTTACCTCAAACCACTCCGATCAAAAACCTGTATTTGTCGAGTGCCTGGACTCAACCGGGCGGTGGTTACGGCGGTGTCATCCGGAGCGGTCTGAACTGTTTCGGTAAGGTTATGAAAGCCTGGGGGTAAATTCCAGATAAACCCGACAATTTAGCAGCCCGAGACCATTACGATTTCGGGCTGTGGTTGTATTACGTAAAAATACTTCGACTCTTCCTGCGGACAGGGGGATCGGATCAAGGGTAGTTGGCCTTGATCCGGTCAAAAGCTTTGTTGACTTCTTCGGGCGGGACACAGAAAGACAGTCGCAGATGGCTTTCACCGGTTGGACCGAAAGCAATTCCCGGAGTTGTTGAGACTTTGTTCTCTTGCAGGAGTCTTTTACAGAAAGCGGTCGAATCCTTTCCTTCATCGAGCAGAATCCTGGGGAACATGAGGTAGGAGCCATGCGGCTTCTGATACGAAAACACCGAATCCAATTCATCCAGTCGTTGACACATGAGATCCCGTGCCGCCTGGTAATGAGCCCTGAATTCCGCGACACAGTCCTGCGGTCCTTCCAACGCGGCAAGAGCCGCATACTGCGAAACGACCGGTGCACAAATAGCGAAAGGGATATGGGCTTTGGTGATTTGTGGAATCCATGTTTCATCCGCATGCAGGTAACCGATACGCCACCCGGTCATCGCGTAGGTTTTCGTGAACGTATAACAACTTATCACGTGTTTTTTCAACTCGGGAATCGATGCGAGGGAGAAATGCCGGTGGCCGTCGAAAACGAAATACTCATACGCTTCATCGGTAATGATCACGAGATTGTGTTCGAGAGCGAGTGCGGCCAGATCGCGCAATTGTTGTTCCGAAAAAACCGTACCGGTCGGATTATTGGGTGAGCAACAGATCATCGCTCGCGTTCTCGGAGTGATGCTCTTTTTGATCGCATCGAAATCGAGAGCGAATCCTTCTTCTTCGATCGTTGGAATTAGCACCGGTTTGCCGGAGGCCATTACCACCTGCCGAATATGGGTAGAATAAGTCGGCGTGAACAACAACACTTCGTCACCCGGATCGATTACGGCCATGACCGCCGCCGACAATCCCTCGATAGCGCCTACCGTTACCAGGATCTGAGCAATGCCGGCCTTCACATCATTGTCTCTCGATAATTTATTTACGATGGCTTCGCGTAGTTGCGGCAGACCGGAGTTCTCGGAATATCCGCCGACACGTCCGTCCCTGATTGCTCTGACTGCGCCCTCCTTGATATGCTCGGGGGTGTCGGAGGTCGGTTTGGCCCAGGACAAAAAAGCGACATCTTCAACCTCTTTGGAAAGCCGGGTCATTTCGTGAATAGCCGATTTCGATATCTGTGCAACTCGATTTGATATTCTGGGTTCTTCGCTCATAGGATTATCCTCCACCACAGGGCAGGCCTGCAGTTGTTATAGGTCGATTTCGGCTCCTACTCCTCCTGATATGAACTTGTTTGGATAAAGCGACCGGATCTCGTTGATATGTCGCGTGCAATGAGTGGGGCAAACACGGGACAGCGGCTCCAGAATGTCGTATTCTGCGAATCCGTGTAAACCGCCGATGAGGGCGTAGGCCGTTCCGAACGGTTTTACGGCATTCAGAATGGCTTCCACCCCGGGGTGGGCGCATCCGACCACCACGACCAATCCTTTTTCCGTTCGGATGGCCAGCGATTGTTCGATACCCTTCAACATGCCGGTGCTGTAGAAACCGTCACGGAGTTGGAACGACTCATCGACGTAGACCACCTCGCGGGCGGATTTGATCCCCCGCAGTTCATTGGGCGCATACACTTTCACCCGGTTGTTCCGGTCGAGGAAAGACGATAAGCCGCCACTATGGTCGAAGTGGGAATGCGAGATGAATACCTCCTCGATCGACTCCGGATCAACTCCGAGCACCCGCATGTTTTCTATCAGAATCGCTCCGCTCGCGCCGGTATCGAAAAGCAGTTTTACCCCGTCATGTTCGATCAGGCATGAAAAACCCCAGTCAGCCTGCGTCCCGTCTGTTAGAGATTCATTGTCGTAGAGTATCGTGATATTCATGTTAACGGACCTTCATTCGCATTTCGCCTATACGTTGATCCCTTTGAGGATAATGTCGCCGATGGAAACGCCGAGATCATCGGCTATCAACTTACATTTGGCCTTCAATAAAAAGAAGATCGGGCGGTGATAGTTGGACAAAGCCTCGTAGTTGCCCTGCCCCTTGGCGATTATGAATTCCGCTTCTTCCAACATCTTCCTGAACTCGGGACTACATGTATTGAGAACGGCTCCGGGGGCATCGGCGCCGGAGGACACGATTGTGGCCACCTTGTCGATCCCCGCTTCCAGCGCATCTTCTCGGGTGGCATCGTTCAAAATAGGTTGCTCACGTACGACGAATAACGTCGGTTTGTCCAACTGTTCGATAAGAAGACGGTCGAACACCGTTTCGCCGGCGTTATCTCCGATGTACAAGATTTGCCCGGCCGTGGCCAGATCTCTCTTGAAAATCTCGTAGTCACAGACGGCAAAATTACGAGTTAAGGCATCGTCGAGCGTGGCTTCGATATCGAACGTCCCGCTCGGGCCGAAGTCGATAATATTCCCGGCAATGGCAATGCGAATCGCGGTAAGCAGGCGGTCGTCCGCCTGCTCGATCACTTGTTTCATTTGAGGATAAAGGGAAAGAGCTTTGACCGTGCTTTCCCGTTTCAATCCTTTGAACGGATCGGGATTCCCCGTTATCCGATTCACCAGTTGGTAGACCAGTCGACCCGTTTCCGGCGGTGTGCTGTCGAGCGAGATATCCTTCAATAACCGGCCGAGTTCATCGAGGAGATGCTTGAGTACACGTTCATCGTCGGTCGCGACTCGTCCGGCGCGAAGAGCCTGCTCGAAAAAGCAGGGGATACAATCGAGATATGTCTTCATCTGTCGATCCTTTCTGCGGACGGTTGGTACAATGGGCTAATAGTGAGCTTAGTCGTCATCCGTACCGCTCGTCAGATCGAAGCCACACTCCTTGAGTCCTTCTATGAGGCGATCGGGATTGCGCGTCCATTGTCCCCATTTACGACTCATGTGTTCCGTCCAACTGTATCGTTCAAACGTAAAGGTCTCTTTCTTTCCCTGCTCCAGCGGCACCATATAGTCGGCCTTGCGGTAGTAATCCTGGGCAAGATAGCCGCGGTCCATTACCTCTATGGCACGGTCGATCATGGCCTCGGTCAATTCCGGGTACTGATCTTCAAAGAGAAAATACTCCATGGGATATCGCGGACGTGTCGGCGGGTTTTCATCGGGGAAACCCACGACGAGCTGGACGATGGGGAAGACCCGTTCGGGCAGGCGGTACTCGTCACGAATCTTGCCGGCCCGATAGGGGGGATCACCGATAAAACAACTTCCCATTCCCAGGCTTTCGGCGGCAATGACGAGATTTTCCGCCATCAGCACCGCGTCCTGAACGCCAAACTGGAACAGCGCCAGATCGCACGATCCGGTTTCCCAACCACGCTTGCGCATGATCATCTCGAGCTTGTGAATGTCGATACAGACCGTGAACAGGAGCGGCGCCTTGAAGGGAGCTTTCGGTGCTTTTCTCTTAAGCAGCAGGGAGCACATTTGCCCGGCAAACGGCGCCTGTTGTGCCGCTCGCACCAGTGTTTCTATCTCCTCGTCCGTCGGCATTTGATCGGTGTATTTGCGAATCGACTTACGATTCAGAAGGGTGTCGATGACTTGGTTGTGTAACATGTGCTTACCTCTGTTACAGGCATCTTGATCGGTCATTGAGACAGTATCGCTTAATCATAGCTGAGGCGAGTTTTCTCGTCGGTCAAAGTTGCCTCGATGATGCTTTTCCACTCCGGACTTTGCCAGGTGCCCAGCGGGTCGTGGACGTTCAGGTATTTCTGCGGGATCGGGTGTGTGCCATAGACGACTTCGAGACCGTATTTAGTTTTGATGTAGTCATGGAAATCAGTGATGTACGGGCATGGGGGATAACCCACGATCAGGCCCGTTGCAAGATGTACCACCTGCACGCCGTTCTTCTGCATTTCATCCACGGTGTACTCGACATTGCCGCCGGGGCATCCGTCGCAGGTCGTGTAACCAACCAGTTCAACTTCCGAATCCTTATACTTACTAAATGCACCTTCGCGGTCGCGCAAAGCTCTGAGGCACTTGCCGCCGGCACACCGGCGGTAGCGGTCGCAAATTATTATCCCGATCTTGATTTTCTTATCCATGTGATTCTCTCTTTTATCGTGTAGTTGTATTCAAATCTTCCGGTACTGTCAGTCGTTTCAAACCATACTTCTCACAGATCAATCACTCCATTATACATTGCCCCACCCTTCCGGGTCAAGGTGGACTACTGCTGAAGTTGCAGCCTGTTGGAAACTCCACGGCTCTGCCGTGGATTAACTGGTACATCCTGATGGGCGGCTGACGTCTGTCGCATCATATCGCGTCTGGTGGCCCACCCGTCCACGGGTGGGATATATCTGAAAACTTCGGATAAAGGTGCCCCACCCCTCGGGTGGGATTCGCGAAGCGAAGCTTTGACAACATTTGTGTGGTGGCAGACGTCCCGTCTGGTGGCCCACCCGTCCACGGGTGGGAAAACGCCGATTTGTACAAACCGAGTAGATAGGTAACAGATTAAATCGGCGACATAGGTAACAGTCATGTAGTGTAGGTTCCTTGGAACTTGCGAATATCTTAAGCTCAAGTGGTTGTCATGCCGGCGAAGGCCGGCATCCAGAGATGAGGGAAGGCGCGGAGCGCCCGAACATAACGCGCCGACGCAGAGCATCGGCGCGAGGAATGGAAGATAGGCACCTGCTTTCGCAGGTGCGACGTTCCCTGTGGCAAGGCTGCTGCAGGGGCAGACCGGGAGGTCTGCCGCCCACGAAATTTAGTTGTCAATATGATTTCAAATCCCACCCGTGGACAGGTGGGCCACCAGCGCGAGGTCAGGATTCTTTAATGCGTAGCGGCGGGGCTTGTCTCCGCCGCGATTGAGGTTTGTCAACAACCCGTCCACGGGTGAGGACGTCGGCACGTCTCCCTGAGAGACGTGCCCTACAACGTCAGGTTGCGAGCAAGCAACCCGACCTGCAAGACTCCCTATGATGGCTATATACCGATTGTGAACCTTTTTTCGGATCGTTTGTTTTACAATAGTCTATGTAAATAGATACCGGCATTGATTGTTACAATGGATCTGTCGGTACTTGTTTTCCAGGATATTATCCGGTCACCTGCGACAGGTCCGCTGGAAAAGAAAGGAGTCAATTAATGGATAATGAATCGACCTTCCCAAAAAAGAGAGTCGCGTTAGTCTGTACTAACTTCAGTATGCAAAGCGCCTTTGGTTTGTTGATTATCGCTCTTAATTCCGCACGATTGGGTTTTGAGACGATGATCTACTTCACTTTTGAAGGCCTGCACATGATTCGTCCCGGGCATCTCGAACAACTGCGTTATTACCCGACCGGGGTTGATCCGTCCGGCGCCGAGGTGGACCGCTACACATCGGAACTCCGGGATAAAATGGATCGCAAGGACATTCCCTTCGTCGAGGACATGCTCCAGATGGCGCAGTTCGAGGGTGTCAGGTTTCTGGCTTGCAAAACGAGTGTTGATTTGTTCGACCTAGGAAAGGAAGACTTCATCGAAGGCGTAGAGATCATGCTTGCCGGTGATTTCATGAAACAGGCGACTGGCTCGGATCTTCATCTCATGTTCTGAAATTTCGGATCGAGACGTGGTCCGGACGGCACGAGTTCGGACCTGCTGCTTCCTTGTTCGACGTCATGCCAATCTGATGTGCCGTCAGGCGTCGCTGCCTGACGGCCATTCCCCGGGTTATAGCTGATCCCGTCCTTTTCCGTTGACATCACGGACGCAACCATAGACATTCTTGATCGAGTGATTATTATTTATGAGCCGTCATCTTCCGTTATCGGGAACGCTCTCAACAGGAGGAATCGTATGCATCGTTGGAAATCCGGCTTCTTCACAGTGACCCGCTTTTTGACAATAGCCATAATCTCGATTGTCTGTTTCTCTCCGTTGGTCCTGGCCAATCCGGGAGACACGGTCAGTTCTATTTCAGCGCCGTTCAAATGCCCGCAGGGCCTTACTTTTGACGGCAAGTATCTCTGGGTTTCGGACCGAAGCAGCGACCAGATCTATCAGGTTGACCCGAAGAATGGCTCGATCCATGATTCGATTTCAACACCCGGCTATGTGCCGCGCGGACTGGCCTGGGACGGCAAATGGTTATGGTGCGTTGACGGTGAGGAAGAGTTGATTTATGCCATTGATCCGAAGAATCGGGTGGTGGAGCGAACCATCTATTGTCCGGTGTCAAATCCGACAGGTCTGACCTGGGACGGACAACACCTCTGGCTAGCTGCCAACCGTAGCGATGAACTTCATAAAATCAGCAGTGAGGACGGCACCACGATCGTCAGCATACCAGCGCCAACCGGGAACTCCTGGGGACTGACCTATGACGGCACCCACCTGTGGGTTTCCGACCGTTATCGAGACATGATTTATATGGTGTGGCCCGATGACGGCACCGTGATCAACAGTTTCAATACACCGGGACCGCATAGCTGCGGACTGGCCTGGGCCGGGTCGCATCTTTGGAATGTCGATTATCAGACCGATCGGGTGTATGAGTTGCAGATGGACGATGGAACTCCCTTTGTCCGCTCCCGGGAGAAGTCGGAGGAGATGGAATACGTTCACCAGACCAGAAACTTCGGCCCGGATACGTTATTGACCCTGGACGTTTACCTTGCGATCCCGGAAAATTTGAGCAATCAGGACCTGCTCAAACCGGTGACGTTTGTTCCCGAACCGACTGATATTCTTACCGATAAATGGGGACAGAAAGTCGCACATTTTCACTTCGAAAATCTTGCCCCGGCCGAGTTCGCCACAGCGCGGATGTACGCATCGGCTAAGCTCTATCAAACGCGTTATTTCGTATTCCCCGACAAACTGGGGACGCTGGCGGATATCCCGGCGGACATTCGTAAAAAATATCTGGTCGATGACGCCAAGTTTTCGATAGAGGACGATATCATTAAGAATGCGGTTAAACAAGCCGTCGGTGCGGAAACCAATCCGTATTGGATCGGACGAAAACTATTCAACTATGTTATCGATAAATTGGAGTACGAACTGGCCGGCGGCTGGAACGTAGCTCCCGCGGTTCTTGCCCGGGGCAACGGTTCCTGCTCAGAATACAGTTTCGTGTATATCGCATTGTGCCGGGCCGCCGGGCTGCCGGCACGCTACGCCGGTTCCATAACGGTTCGGGGTGACGATGCCTCGTATGATGATGTCTACCATCGTTGGGTGGAAATCTATCTGCCGGGCTATGGCTGGCTGCCGGTCGATCCTTCCGGCGGCGACAGCCGACGTCCGGCCGACCAGGCTAATTCATTCGGTTTTCTCGATAACAGGTTCCTTATTACCACCGTCGGCGGGGGTGGCTCGGAGTATTTGGAATGGAGTTATAACTCCAACGAGCGCTGGACCTCACGAGGGAAGTGCAAGGTTGTCGTCGAGGCGTTCGGCGAATGGAGCCCGCTGGAGTCAGACTCGGAATAACGGTTTATGGATAGAGTCTTGCAGGTCAAAGCCCTCAGCCACTTAGCCGGGGGACTTGCTCCCCGGCGGTTGTGTTCGTTTGTGCGCGGCAGACGTCCTCGTCTGCCACGAAGACATGCTTCTGCAGCGTAGATGTTCAGAACGAAAAACCAGTATAAAACGGACGTCACATGAGAATCGAGTATCTTTCAATTGCCGCCATCCTGACCGTCGCTCTTCTCCTGGCTTGCGGACAGAAAAGTGACCGCCAGGAAGAATCCTCTAACCTTGAACCGGACCGTCGGGAAGTCACCGTCGTCAAACTCCTGCCGATTGAATTCGGAGGCAACCGGTACGTGGCCGAAGCGGACTTCGGACTTCAAAATACTGTCCCTTTGATGATCCACGGCAATGCGAGCTTCTATATGATGGTTACTCATGAAATCGCCGAGCAGTTGAACGACGGCAAGCCCATTGAAAAGGTTCGTGATTATGGCTACAGCGACAAAGGGATGGGCCGGATCAACGTCGAAAAGTTTCGGCTCGGTGACAGGACGTTCACTGATATAGAGAACATCCCGGTATTCGATTGGCCGGAGGAAGTAGGGAAGGCCGCTCAGGGGATGCTCGGCATCGATTTTCTGAAAGACGAGCGGGTCAGAATAGACTTCGTCAGGGAACAAATGGAAATCGGTGTCGCGGTGGACAGCGAACCGGACCGGTCGCTGTTGGATCAGGGATATTCGTACACGGAGTTCTTTGTTGAGAATAGTGAAGGATACATGAACGTGTATTTCGAGGCGCTTGAAAAAGAGCTCCCCATTACCGTGGGCACGGTAGCCGACAGCTACAGTCTGGACGCGGTGACGTTCCGGGATAAGATTGAACTTGAATTGACCGATTCGCAGGGGCACAGTCCCAGCGGGACGGATCCGCAAGTCTATGTGAATGCGGTCCCGATCAAATTCAAGATTGCTGATCATTCCTTCGAAATTCCGGTCGGGAAAGCGGATTTGTACAGTTTTGCAGAATATGAAGATGTTGAACAATCGAAGCTGTTTCCCTTTGGTATTTTCGGCCGTGACTGGATGAAAGAAAACAACGCCGTCATAGACTACGCCAACAACATCCTGTACTTCAAACACAGCGAGGAAGAGTAGGGCAGTTCTCTTGGAACCTGCCGTCATGCCGCAGGTCGAGTTGTGGGCGGCAGACGTCGTCTGCTCCATCGTAGGGCAGGTCTCCCCGAGACCTGCCGCCTTACTGTTGATAAAGCCGTACGCACGGATGTTCAGCAAGACACGTCTGTAATGCGGGCGACACAAGGCCACCCGCTATGCGAGGTTAAGACTCCTAAACGCGTAGCGGCGGGGCTTGTCTCCGCCGCGATTGAGGTTTGTCAACAATCCCGTCCACGGATGGGATCAATGGTAGAACTCGATGATTGACACTTAATTCTTCCGCGTTTATTCTTGTGGTGTGATTGGTATTGAAACACGCTGAGGAGCAGGGGGTATTATTGTGTCGATTAAAAACGCAAACAACGGCAAAATGGGATTATGGGAAGCGGTATCCATGGCCGTGGGTACTATGGTCGGCGCCAGCATCTTTTCTATATTTGGAGTGGGGGCCAGTATCGCCAAACAGGATCTGCCGGTAGCTTTTCTTCTCTCCGGAATCTATGCCTCTATCGTGGCCTACTCCTACGCCAAACTGGGCACGAAAATCGTTTCAAACGCCGGTCCTATCGCATTTATCCTCAAGGGCATCGGTGACAATATGGTAACCGGTGCTCTCAGTGTCCTTTTCTGGTTAACTTATGTTGTTTCGATATCTTTGTTCGCCCGTGGCTTCGCCGGGTATTTACTCCCCCTGATCGGAGTAGAAACCGCTCCCATGGCGGTGTCTGTTGTAGTCGTGCTGGTTGTTGTCCTTTTCACCGTACTCACTTTCTTTGGCTCCAAGGCCGTCGGGAAAACGGAGTTCTATATCGTTGCCGTGAAACTGCTGATTCTTGGTGTTTTTATCGCCGTCGGTGTTATGCGGATAGTACCGGATCGGATTATCCCGGTTTTTGACTCCGCCCACACCGGCGGTCTCGTTCACGCATCGGTTATTTTCTTCTTGTCATACATGGGTTTTGGTCTAATCACCAACGCCAGCGAGAACATGGAGAATCCATCGCGAAACGTTCCTCGCGCCATCTTTATCAGTATCGGGATTGTTCTCTTCGTGTATATTGCCGTGTCGGCCGTAGCGGTTGGAAACCTGTCGCTTGACAAACTCATCAAGGCGCAGGATAATGCCCTCGCCATAGCCGCCGAACCGTTTCTTGGTTCATTTGGTTTCCTTCTGATATCGGTAGGAGCCTTGTTTTCGATTTCATCAGCCCTTAACGCAACTTTATACGGGGGAGCCAATATCGCATACTCCCTGGCTAAGGATGGTGAACTGCCGGCCTTTTTTGAGCGGAAAGTCTGGTTCGGCTCCGTTGAAGGACTCTACATAACGGCAGCGCTTGGGATAATCTTTGGGCTGCTGTTCGAGATGGACGGTATTGCTTTTATCACTAGCGGCATCTTTACGGTTGTTTATATCTTCGTTCTGATATCGCATTGGCGGTTGACTACTGAAGTTGGCGGCAGCAGATTTTTAATCACATGCAATCTCATTGTTCTGACAGCGGTATTTATCGCCCTTCTGATTTTTCAACTCCAATCACAGAAAGCTGCCGTTTATGGAATCGCCGTTGTTTTCGTAGGCGCTCTGTTGGCCGAGGTGCTTTTCCGTTACGTGAAGAAACGGTCTTTCCGGTTATTCGGCGAATCGCATGATCGGATATCATCTTCGGATGAATGACGGCAGACATCCCCCGGTTTACACCATTCTCCTCGCACCGTTGTAGAGCAACAGGAGCTGATAGGTCGAAACTTCTGTCCGCCGAAGGCGAATCGCGAAGCGAAGTTTCGACAACACACTAAAGAGATACACCTTTATTATCAGGTATTTTGTGGGCAGCAGACGTCCTCGTCTGCCCAATAGCAGGGCAGGTCTCCCCGAGACCTGCCGCGTTACTCCTCGGGTGTGACCTTTGAATCGACGACAATAACGCGCATCAAATCACTTCTCCAACAGAAGGAACCTGTCTTCATTGTTGAAAAAACTCAAAAAACTCGATATGCTGCGACAGCTCCCGAAGTCTATCGAGAATCTTGTCGGGATAGAGCGATGCAGTCGGTTGAGAATATCCCTCGGCGCCTCGGGCAATCGGGCCAGCAGTACGGAGTCCTCACCGGGATCGGTGGTTGAGCTTTGTTCGATATACAACCCTGTCTCACGTGTTCGGAGTTCGCGGTGATCATTGTACTGATCGGCGCACGACGGCAGCAGGGTAAGGATGAAAATCAGGATCGTCACTGAGGCTGCAACGATACGCCGGAGCCGTCGTTCGGAAGGCTTGGATCAGTTGATAGCTTTGTCCGGTAAATTACCTCTCATCAGACCACAAGCAATTTTGTGTCCTGATGTGTGTCAACGATGAAATCCCGCATCGCAGCAACACCGAGGAGACCCAGCGCCCAATACGGCATGCAGCCGCAGAACGACCACCCTTAGCAGCGACATGTTCTTCGACTGCACCCAAATCACCAGCTTGGAATCGATGCCGGGGTATCATGTGTCGACGCCCGATCGGTTGGTCGCGATCAGGAAGTCCTCATCCTGTCACCGGCACATGGTCCCGCGTGCAGCTACTCTGTGTGTCTCAAGGCTGAAATGAAACGCGATCTGAAGGTATCACTGAGAAGGGTGCGTTTGATCGGTGAGAGTTTCAAAATGCCCCCAATGAATCCCCTGAGGAAGGCGTGAGTTATTTTGGAGGTATCGCTAAATAACAGATTTTGAAGTGTCCCTTGATCCAGATTCTGCAGAATAACACGCTCGAACGTATCCTCCGGGTAGTAGATCCTTTGAGTGCGGTTTACGAGTTTCAGTGAATCACCGGGACATTGTAATCCGCAGACGCCACAACCCAAACACAGCGATTCATTCACGACAGGACAACCGCCATCCTCGCTCTCGTCAATTGCATTTATCGGACAAGCCTCGATACACGCCCCGCATTCGGTACAGTCATTTGGATTCACCTGCGCGACATAGTTCGAACTTACGACCACGTTGGGAAAACCCATACGGCTGATGCCGAGCAGAATGTTGCAGCAACAACCGCAGCAGTGACAGATAAATGAAACGTCCTTGCGGACATTATCTGCGCACAGAACGAGTCCTAGATCTTTCGATCTTGCCAGGTTATCGAGCATCTCCGATTGTGACACTTCCCTGGCCATGCCGTGTTTAATGAGATGGTCGGCGGCATGACCAAGACTCGAACAGGTATCGAGTGGGTTGTCGCAGTGCTTCTCGCCTAAATGCAGTTTCTCGTGTCTGCATGAACAGATCCCTATTGCCAGCTTTTTCGCATTTCTGATAATCTCTTCCGCTTTCTCGTAGTCCAGAATCTCGACATAAGCTGATTCATCGAGGGACTCCTCGTGTGGGAGTATCCTTAACGGCGATATTGACTGACCCTTGCTGAAGTTGGTTCGGAAGAAAGCATCGCTTTCGAGCAGATAATTATGAAACAGGCGAGCCCATTCGCGGGTGTTCAACTGACCTCGTGTTCGCATCATAGTGAACTCGAAAATTCCAACGATCAGCGGGGAAACGGTGTAGTAATACTGCTCATTGATCCAGACATCCATCACGAGTCCTTTTTCGCATAATCCTTCAAGGACGGTTTTCAACCGTGATTCGTCCGTATGAGTACAGCGCATGATTTGATTAATGGAAGACAACCCGTAAGGCATTTTTACGATCAGTTCGGCTTCTTCCGAGGTGTACAACTCTTTTAATATGGAATAAAACGCATCATTCCACGGAGTCCGCGTCCCCAGACCATCGATTTTTCGACCGAGTTTGCGATACAGGTCTTTACCAACTAGATGTCCCAGATATTTACCCTTTCCGGCACCGGTACTCTACCGCCTGTGCCGGGATATGCTTCATGTCTTTTCTTGTTCTTGTAGGATCCCCCGTATGTTGTCAAGATAGGAAATAATGGATCAAAATCACAACGAAAAACAGGACTGAAAAAGGGGTATCTTATGACGGCTCTCTTATCACTCCCTCAGCTTTTCATTAAATTGAGATTCTCAGCGGGAAACATCTATTCTAAGAGCGTGGAACGCGCTGAGAAGCAATTAGATAACTATATCATCAACTATTTTATTACCATCCTATACCGTGGCCTGGTGGCAATACACAATCATGGGCACCCTGTGTTTTTTCAATGGGCCGAATTACAACACGGGAGATATTAATGGATATAAGAATGTGTAAGGATAAATCCCCATGACTTGCCGAAAAACAATGACTCAAGCATAAGAAGACATTTACGTCAACTCAGGGACTATAAATCCTTGTCTCGATAATGTCTTGTTTTTGGGTAATCAGGCGTTGTTGTCGCCAGTCGATTCCTGAGATTGAAACGGGGAAGAGGAGACTGCTTGTCTCTTTTTAAAATCCTCGATCCCCTGTTGAATCCGACTCTTGAAGCCATGAGGCGCCACACGTCCGCAAAGCCCGGTGCCGTCGGCCTTCGGTGTGCACATACGGAAACACCAGGGAGACCTGTTCTTGGTCATTGGGCAACCGATATAGGTGGACTCTCTTAAATCCTTACGGATTCTGATCCGTTTGCTTCTTAATGAGTGAGCTGTTGATGTCATTTCAGTATTCCATTATCCAACTAGTGAGTCGAATCTACTACCACTTCAGTCCGAATTATCCTCGGCGTCCGGTCGTTACCGGTTGTTAATCCCTGTAACCGAAAATGGAACCGGAAGTTCACTTGTATTTACGGTTTCCCGCGAAAAAATAAGGGTAATCACAGCCCGTGTTGTCGGAGAGTGTCGATAAAACCGTACGCCCGGATGTTCGGCCACACACACCTGCTACGTGGGCGACACATGATCCGAGGTCAGGGCTCTTTAACGCATCGCGGCGAGGCTTGTCTCCACCGCAGAGGCGGTTTGTCAACTATCCCGCCGGTGATGTTTCTGTTAAATCCCCCCGGTAGCATTTGCGAAAGACCGATTATGAACATGGCCTAATAAACGGGGATTCGAATCCGACATTAATGTTGGGGGTACATGACCTTACATCACAATTATAGAGGAAAACGCAACGCATCATTATATCCCCCGGGGCCTTAGGCTCGGATGAGAAGCCCTGTCTGAAAAAAGTGCAGAGCTATCGTGAAAAACTACTTGACTTATGGTCAATTATGACCGATAGTCATGTTTGACTGAAGGTCATAAGTGAGGTCCGATGAAAAAACAACCGTCGAAAACAGAGGATACTTCTCCCAGTCGGCGTAACCGCAGAAAATCCGCCACCAAGGCGCGGATTGTCGAATCGGCGCTGGAGCTGTTGTCCCGCCAGGAATACGGCGCCACTACTATCGAGCAGGTGACGGAAGCGGCCGATGTCGGGAAAGGGACTTTCTTCAATTACTTCCCCTCTAAGGAGCATTTGCTCAATGAGGTAGGCCATGAACAACTGGAGGTTATCCAGGCTCTGGTTGAGAAGTCGCTGGCGAAACCGAGGGATACGAAGAAGGTTTTTCAGGATCTGTTTTGGAAACTGACGACGCTGTTTGCCGATAATCCCATTCTGGCTCGCAATCTTATTCTGGCCAATCTCGGCAATGATTCGGCCCGTGAACTCATGGCAACGAATGTCGCCGATAAAGTACGATGGCTGGCCAGGCTGATCAAGCAGGGTCAGTCTCTTGGCTATATCAGAGATAAGGTTAATCCTACCTTGGCGGCCTACTGGTACCTGGACGTCTATTATGGAAACCTCCTGTACTGGGCAATGGAGCCGCCTTCTCGAAAAAAAGAGTGGCTTCAGTTCTCGTTCGATCAATTCTGGGAAAGTGTCGCCGCGGATTCACATAACATTCGAAAAACAAGCCGCTCGCAGCACGCTGGACGCGCCGACGCGAAGAGGTGATGACTATGAGAAATGTTGCAAAATACATTGTTATGACGGTGGTTACATTCATGACGTTGTTCCCCGGAATGGTCATGGCCGAAAACCTGACACTCGGACAGGCAATCAGGACCGCTCTGGCGAATAACGACAAGATCCGGCAATACCGGGCGAAACTTGACCAGGCGAAATACTCCGATCGTGAAGCCTCCGGAAATTTCCTGCCGTCGATATCGCTACAGGCCGGTTACAATCACATGAATGATCCCCTTTCGATCGATTTATCCCCGATCAGGGACGCCATGATTCAGATGCAGGCGAGTAACGAAGTCGAGTTTACCAACATTTACCAGCTTATGGGAGGTGGCTCGGCGCTTTCCTCGGAGGAGCGGGCCGCCTATTACAGCCAGTATTCGGCCGCGCTCGACGGCTTGCTCCCGGCGTTTGTTGAGACTTTCAAGGATCAGGATTACCGCACGGCTTCGGTCACCCTGGTGCAACCGTTGTTTACGGGTGGAAAAATCGTTGCCGCTAAAAAAGCGGCCAACGCCGAAAAACATGCGGCCGAGGATGAACTTGCCAAAATCGAAAATGAAATAACCCAGGAAACGATCAATAACTATCTCGCTGTCATCCTGCTGCAACAGGTAGTACAAACTCGTGAGAATGTCCTCTCCGGCATGGAGAGACATCGCAGTAATGCCCAGCGGCTGGCGGAAGAAGGATTGATCGCTCGATACGACCTGCTCCGCGCGGAAGTGGCGGTGGCCGATGCCGGTGTTAATCTTTTTGACGACCGTAACCGGCTGGAACTGGCCAAAGTGGCCCTTCGCAATACGCTCGGACTGGATGATGACGCCCCGATTGTTATTGCCGACACCCTGCTATACCATCCGGTCGCAGATTCACTCGCGGAGTTTCATGCGCGGGCTTATGATCAACAACCGATATTACAAATGATCGCGGAAAAAAAGAAAGCCGCCTCACAGAAATACGCGGTGGAACGATCCAGTTTCCTGCCGCAATTGGCCGGCTTTGGCAAATACGAATTATATGATAATGACCTTTCGGCTTTGGAACCGCGCTGGATTATCGGTCTCCAGTTGAATCTGAACATTTTTAACGGCTTCAAGGATCACAGCCGCCTGCAGGGGGCAAAATCCCTGAAGCGGGAAGTGGAATATCTTGAATCCGGAGCCAGGCGGGAGGTCGACCTCTGGGTGAATAAATCATACCGCGACATGCGCAACGCCGAGACCCGCTTCCAGAAATTGGAAGCCTCGGTCGCATTATCGAGCGAAAGTGTCCGGTTGAATGAAAAGCGCTTCCAGACCGGGCTCGGGACATCGCTGGAGGTCATAGACGCCCATTTGTCCAATGAAAAGAATCAGGTCGAACGACTGATGTCACTATATGATTACTATAAATCACTGACTGATCTTATGGTTGCCGCCGGGTATCCGCTGGATATGCTGACGGTATGGAACGGTGAGGAGAAATAGGTATGAAGATCAAATTATCACGATGGACTATATACGTTCCCGTGGTTGTCGCGGTGGCGGCGCTGTTAGTAATTATCATCCGTGGCGTCATGCCGGAGAAAGATATTATTACCGGTACGGTTGAGGTGGATGAAATAGATGTTTCCTCGAAAATCCCGGGGCGAGTCGATACTACCATGGCGGCCGAGGGTGATCGGGTTGTCAAGGGACAGATTCTGGCCCGGCTGCAAAGCGATGAAATCGACGCCAAGGTAGAGCAGGCTCGAGGAGCTATGGAAGCGGCTCGCGCTAAGCTCGATATGGCTCTCAAGGGAGCCCGTCCGGAAGAAAAGGAAGCTGTCGAAAAACTGTACCTGCAAGCGGTGCACCAATACGAACTGGCCGAAAAGACGTATGATCGTATTCAGAAGGTTTACCAGGACAGCGTGATTTCAACTCAGGAACGGGATCAGGTCGAATTCCAGTATCTCGCTGCCAAGGAGCAGATGGAAGCGGCCGGCGCCAAATATCAGATGGTGTTGAAGGGTGCCCGGGAAGAAGAAATCCGAGGCGCTCAGGGACTTTTCCACCAGGCTGAGAACGCCTACAATGAGGCCGTCTCATACCAGAAAGAAACCGACTTGATCAGCCCGATCGACGGTGAAATCAGCAACAAGGAAGTCAGCGCCGGGGAAATGGTCGCTGCCGGATATCCCGTCTTTACGGTTATGAATCCGGATGATATCTGGATTGTCGTGCAACTGCGTGAAGACAAGATGGAAAAAGTGGAAATGAACGGCAAGACCCGGATTGTCATTCCGGCCGTCGATTCCAACGAGCATCCGGCTCGGATTACGTATATCGCCCCCATGGCTGATTTTGCCACCTGGAAGGCAACCAATCAGAAAGGTGATTTCGATCTTAAAACCTTCGAGATTCATATCCGTCCGGAAGGAAAGATAACCGGTCTGCGCCCCGGTATGACCGCCAGGGTGCAGTTCTAGCTCTATACCTTATGGATTCTGAAATCGGATCAGAGAGAAGTATCATGAGCCGCTTATTTACGAATTCGCCAACTCTGAATGTGATGCGGCGAGAGTTCCGTCGAATAAGTCAACGGAAGGCCTTTTACACCCTCATGATACTGGTGCCGCTGGTTGTCTTTTCCTTCATGTTTTATATCTACCGCGACAAGGTGGTGATCGATACCCCGGTCGGGATCGTCGATCTGGACAACAGTGAATTGTCCCGTACGATTGTCCGTGCGGTTGAATCGACCCGTTCGATGAAAATAGCCGAAGTCTACTCGACCGTCAATGAAATCAAGGACGGGATGCGACGGGGGACGATACAGGGAGCTTTCTATATCCCGGATGGACTCGAAAAGGATATCAAGAACGGGAAGTCGGCAACGATTGTCGTTTACAAGAACAGCTCCAACATAATTATCGGGAATCTTATTCTTAAGGATGCCTCGACTATCAGCCAGACCATATCGGCCGGAATCCTGATAAAAAGGCTGGAGGCCAAAGGGCTCTCTCCCGACCGGGCTCTGGAGCTTGCCAATCCGATCCGAGTAGATAGCCATTCACTGTACAATCCGGGGTACAATTATGCCGATTTCCTGCCCCCCGGCATAGTTATGGTTCTGTTGCAAATGCTGGTTATGGTTCTGGCGGTTACGGTGATCAACGAGGAAATCGACGAGGGCACGCTGACCGAGTTGTTTCAGACAGCCGGGAACAGGGTCTCGGCCGTTATGTTCGGGAAGGCCCTGGCGCATACTGCCATACACACCGCTACCGGTCTGGGAGTGTTGGGTTTGTTGTTCCCGCTTTTCGGGATTACTATCAAAGGTTCGATACTGCTCGCTGTTCCCTTTATGATATTCTTTATCGCCGCCGGTTTTTTCCCGGGATTTCTTGTTTCCTGTCTGGTTCGGAATAAATTCATCGCGACCGACATTGCCGCCTTCTACAATTCTCCGGCTTTTCTTTTCAGCGGTTACACGTTCCCGCTCTGGGCAATGCCGAGTCTGCATTATTACTATGCCCAACTCCTTCCGTTTACCCACTTCCTGACTGGGTTTCTCAAAATTTACCGGTATAATGCTCCGGTGATGGATCTCATGCCGCAACTGGCTGCCCTGTCGATTTTCGTTTTCATCCCGATGGTGATTGCGGCCCTGGCTCTGAAATACCGTATCAAACCGCTGGCTTTGACGGGCAAAGCGACACCGGAGGCCATAAGATGATGTGGCGATATTTCATGTCCGTCTTCCGGCGCGAAGTCGATATCATCCGGCACGACCGAAATATCATTATCGTGTTGTTTCTTGCCCCGGTTGTCTATGCGCTGTTTCTCGGGACCATTCTCATCCAGAAAGTGGAGACCGATATCCCGATCGTCGTGGTCGATAACGATCACAGTGAAATCTCTCGAACTCTTATCCGATATCTCGATTCAAATCGACTGCTGAAAGTCTCTGAGGTCTCATCCGATTTCGAGGCGGCTCGTGCGAACATTCTCAAGAATGAAGTACAGGCCATCATATACATTCCGGATGATTTCGGATCTGTCTTGAAGTCCGGTCAGGCCGTCGATCTGGCGGTATATTTGAACACCGCCCGTTTTCTGCCCTCGAACGATATCAACAAGGGTGTCAACGAAGTTGCATTGACCATGGGGGCCGGCATTCGGCTCAAGTATTTCCAGGCACAGGGTATCAACACCGAAGAGGCCACGGAGTTGGTGCAGCCGTTAAGAGACGACACCCGTTCGCTGTTCAATATCTCTGAAAGCTACGGAGAGTTCCTCCTGCCGGGATTACTCTTGTTGATCCTGCAACAGACTCTGCTGTTCGGGCTGGCGTTAAGTATCGCCCGTGAACGTGAGCAGAACACCATGAAAACGCTCGTAGATTTGGCCGGCGGTAATTCACTCACGGCTATTCTGGGAAAAGGCGCTCCGTATTTCATCCTTTATGCGTCCTACACGCTCTTTTCACTCGGTGTATTCTTCGTTTTGTTCCACTTGAGTCTGTTAGGAAGTCTCTCCGCGTTGGCCGTGCTGCTCATTTTATTTCTTATCTCCATCATCGCATTCACCTTCTGTATCTCTTCGTTCCTCAAGAAAGAAATTCAAGCCCTGCAGTTTCTGGTTTTCACATCGATGCCGCTATTTCTGATTTCCGGGTACTCATGGCCGATATGGTCGATGCCCCGGCCGTTGCAGGTATTTACACAACTGCTTCCCAGCACTCAACCTTTCCTGGTATTTGTCCGGATAACGCAGATGGGTGCCGGTTGGGGACAAGTCCTCCCGGACCTGCTTTTCATTCTGGTTCTGACTGTTGGCTGGATGGCCTTGGCGCAATGGCGAGTAAAATGCCTGAGCAAATAACGAGACAGCGTGGGACTTGTTGACTACCCTCCCAACGAACACAATCGCCGGGAAGATAAGCCCTGTCTACGCGTTTGAAAATCATAACCTCGCGTAGCGGGCGGCCTTGTGTCGCCCGCATTTCAGTTGTGTTTTACTGAATATCCGAGCGTATGACTTATTCACCAGTTACTTGAGGGAGGGCTGCTGTTCAGGGAGAATACCATTCTCAAAGGTGGCGCACGGCGGAGCAGCAGGTCATATCTGTATTATTATTGATTTACTATCGACTCTCGGAAATCCCGGATACATTTTTCAAATTCGATGCCGTAGATGCTCTTGAAGATATTGTCGTGCTCGGTGTTTGTTGTCAGCCCCGTCATATACGACAGGAATTTGTCCTTACCGTAATTCTCTATAAGGTAATCAACGATACAGGCAAACTCGGAGTACATGAAAGTGATCCTGTACTCGACATCCAGTTCAATCCGGTCTTCCATTTTTGTCTTGAAACAATCGGGGGGCATGAAATTGCCTTCCCGAATGTAATTATACGTATCCGCTTTGGAGGGATACCATGAGGTCCCCATTTGGTCGGAGCTGTAGACCGCAATGCCTTCAAGTAACCATGCCGGATATTGATAACCTCGCAAGATTCCTGAATGCTGAGATATCAAACAATGAGACAACTCATGCCTGAGGTAGATTGCCAACGAAATTTCACCATTCTCAGCTTCCTCCAGCGCCCACGGAGAGATAACTAGATCTCCGTTGTAGAAGGCGCAGAAGCGTGCTCTGGATAGTGAGCGTTGATAGTAACTATCTTTATCTTTGAAAATGAAGACTCGCGGCTTTTTCAAAAATGTTAGTTCATGAAACTCTTCCACTGTCGGAATTAACGAGTCTATAGCTTCAAAATCATCGTAGTCAGCGCCACGCTGAACATAGACTATGGTGTTTTCCAATTCATATTTGGCAAAACCGACTATGATTGGAGAGTAGGGGAAGAGCTTTCCATATAGAAAACTGTAGACAGCGATACCTGCAACCAGTAAGGATGCCGCGATGATCGAATACTTCAGTTTTTTCTTCATTTTTCCAGAATCCCCCGGTCACAACAGCACATGAGTTTTACCGATAACCTTTGTCCGAAGTTCGTCTACGCCCGTCCGCGCGGCATAATCAGGCCAGTTGCCGACCACCTCCACGATTCGGTCGATAATTATATCCGGTTTGTTGACATTCATCCGCCGAGCCACTTCGACCAGGTCCGTTCGGTCGATTTGGTCGTACTTGCCGTTGATAGTCATCTGATGAGAACTGGTCCAGCCTGCTTCCGGGTTGTAGGCGTAAGCGACATCGTAGGCAGGGGAGAGCCTCCACGATCCGTTTTTGTCCATCAGGAACGATATGTTTTTGGTATGGTCGTCCTGATTTCTCGCGACAACGTTGAAGCACATCCTCCTGAACAATTCCTCGGCGGCGGGGTAATGCAGCCCGAGAGTTCTTATTACCTGAAAGGCCTGTTCGTAAGAATATGCATGTGGCCGGTTGTAGTCGTAATGAGCTATCCCGCACAGCGACAGCAAATGAACCTTTTCATTCTGCTGACGATCAAACCTCTTGGTCATGAAATGAGCGCGGTCCCCCTCGTGCTTCAACTCACAAGCGGTCATATCAATACCGCAATCACGAGCCATTAGATAATAAGCGTACTCGATTCGACCGTATCCCCGGGGATCGCCCAAGCGGCGATTGGTTACTCCGTCGAGCTTGATTATCCAATACTCATACCCGTCAAGATTGTCGATCTGCCCCGATCGTATCTCTCCGGTCTGCCGGTTGTACGCCACCACCGCCTTGGCGCGCGCGCCGCCCGCCGAAGTCCCCACCTTGATTATCTCAAGGATATCCTGCTTATCGAGATGTTCCAAATCCGCCCGGAAATCCTCACGCTCCGCCAGGACATCGTTCGCGAGCTTTACCAGTCTCTCGATCTCGATCAGCTTGCCCTTGTCTACGATCTCCCTTTTAGGCGGATGATATTCCAGCGCCCCCATTCCTCTCGCGCCGGTATAGCACAACCGCTCCACCGGATTGACCGATTCGATACTGCGCCCCTGTTCGGCCAACCACCGGTCCAGCAACGCCGTGCCGAAGCGGTCGGGAAGACTGTCCGACAGGAGTCCCGGCAAGCCTAAAAAAGTCTCATAATTCAGTTCAGGGAAACTGTAAATGCGTCTTCCGGATTGAGCTTCGGGCAGCGGCATTTTGATCGGCGCCAGGTCCAGGCCTTTTTTTAGGAAAGCCGGATCGTATTCAAAAGCAGCCAGCCTTTTCGATTCATCCCATAAAACGGCGCCGACCCGATCCCCCCAGATTTTTACCTCCGCGACATCGACCATTTGTTACCCCTGGTCTTTTGATCTGTGGGTGAGTCGCGTTCTCGAAGCCCGCTGCCTTTGTTTTTTCTTGAGGTCCAGCAGTTGAAGAGGGCTGATTTGGGCTTCTTCGTTGAATACATTCAGGATATCGAGCTTATCCAGAGCTCTCAGGATTTGTACCAGGGTCAACAGGGTAGAGGTCTGGCCGCCTTCGAAGCGGCTGATTGTTACCCGGTTAACACCCGACATTGCGGCCAGTTGCTGTTGGGTCAGATTACGATTCAGCCGCATCTGCCGGGCGTGTTGGCCGATTTCAGCGACAATTGCCGGGTCCGACATAGCTTGCCAGTTATTTACATCTCTATTTTGCATCATTACTGCCTTATGGTCGGTATTCTGTAACACAAATGTTACTATATTTATACAAGCACCATCGGCACACGTCAATATATAATTAACATTTAACGCTACAAAACCTGTGAAATATGATTATAATGTCATATAACTGCTACATTATATTATTCGTAGGCGACAGCCCTCTTGTCTGCTCCGGGGACTGCTGCGCCTCCCCGTAGCGTGGGATCCCTGCGATCCCGCGCCTTATCAGGCGACCAGAACACGATGCTGAATATCTCGGAGCACAGCCGCAAGAGGATAGGTTCTTCGACCGATAATACATGAGGGAAGGTCTGAAATTGGGATCGGTGTGCGGTGAATGAGTCGACCCGCAAGCCGTCCTGATTTCCAGCTCGCTCTCACTTCTCCGGAGCCGATAAAGCCGTATTTCTTGGAGAAATAGCAGCGGCGGTATATATTTAACAGTAACCATAACTTACCTGTTTCAGGGAA
>Ga0116162_10000527_pt1 | contig 27412 bp, 23 predicted proteins | sample AD_UKC105_MetaG_FD_89875 | JGI IMG/M metagenome (GOLD analysis project Ga0116162, IMG submission 89875) | Active sludge microbial communities of municipal wastewater-treating anaerobic digesters from Hong Kong - AD_UKC105_MetaG | ecosystem: Engineered > Bioreactor > Anaerobic > Digestate...
CTTGCTATTACCAGAGGAGCGGGAACTGATCCGGTGACAGCGCCGTACAGTCCGATCACCTGTATTATCGCGATTGAGGCGAATGCCGTAACAAGCCTCCCCCTGTAGCTTTTTCTGAACCTGGCGAGATAATAGATTGAAAAACCCAGCATTGTAATAAAAAAGAGAGAGAAGATCCCCTGCGCGGCAGACCTCCAGAATACCATGCCCTCTCTGAATATTGCTATCCACCAGATCTGCGCCGCAGCGTAAATTAAAACAGAAACCAGCATCGCCCCGTTGATAAACATAACGAATCTTTTTTTATCAGCAACAAAATCGAAGGTGAAAGCCCTTGCAAGGGAAAGAACGTTGAGAGAAAAAAGCATATTAAAAACCAGTGGAAAAAACTTCTGCCCCGCCTTTATCCCATAAAGGGACTCCAGCATATATATCAGGGCGGTACCCGCTGTTATGACCGTAATAGCAAGGGCAGCTGAAAGCTTATAAACCAGGCTCTCCTCGCGCGTCCTCCAGAATTCCGCTGCCAGGATATAGAGCATCAGGGCAAAGAGAGAACTCTGCATCGTGTAGAGAACAGCAAGCCCTCCTGCACTTTCAAGGAATTTAAGAAGTCCCATTATCCAACCCGTTTAAACGGTTTTTATCCACTGGTACCCCTTGTAAATATAAAAAATCCCTATAATGATAACAGATACTGAAAAAACGATCTTTATAAACCGTACAGGGAGATACCTTGCCACATAGGGCCCGATCTGTCCGCCTATTATTACCCCGGGACCTGTAAAGATCCAGAGCTGCCACATTATCAGTCCGGCCTGCAGGTTAAGAATTGTTATGATCCAGTCAGCTGTAGCCTCCACAAGTATTGCTGTGGCGTTTGCCCTCCTGGTCTGTATATTAAGCCCCTTTTCAAGGAGCGGCTGGGAAAGCTCACAGATTCCGGTACCTGTTGACGCTGAAAAGAAACCACCCACGGGGGGTATCCACATAAAGGGATAAATATCCTCAACAGGGATATTCTCCTTCTCGCCGTAATATTTCCGGAGAGCGTTTACAAACTGCATACTGGCTATAAATAAAATAATGAACCCGAGAATAAACTTCAGCAGATCACCGTTAATGACTATAAGGGCGTGGTTGCCGACAACGACTCCGGGGATTGTCAGCATTACCATGGTAAAACCGATCGGCATCTCAACCATCTTATACCATATATAGCGGATAGCTCCGCTTGTCATACCAACGGTTTCAGTGGCAATACCTGTTGCCACCGCGTTCTGGATCGGGACATTGAGAAAAAGGTTATATATGGGCTGGAAAAGAACCCCCCCTGAAAAACCGGATGAATTGGCAAGAATGGCGACAACTATTGAAACGGGAAACATATACCAGTATTCAAAACTCATCATTCACCATCCACGTAGGGACTACTTTCCTCGTAATCGCTCAACACTTTTTCTATCTCACTCTGTTCAATCTCTGTACGGATGGCGTAGGTCTTGTACATGCGCACAAAAGTCTCGAGGGCACCCAGGTCAGTAAGCATGCCGTCAAGCTGTTTGACCACATCATCTGAAAGTGATGCTATCTTTTTATAATCGGAAAGCTTCATCCTTCTTTTCTCAATGACCTCCTCGGCCTTCCCTGCACCGATTATAGAGGATATCATATGTGAAGCCTCCTCTATCCGTTTCTTGTGTCTTGATATCTCCTGCCGGATCTGCATTATAAGGTCCTGCAGGTTAACGTTCATGTCATTTATAAGGCGGGCTATCTGGCCGATTTCATCATTTGTCATAACAGGGACCGTGATCGTAAGGTCTCCATCGGCTATCTTTTTTGTAGCCTCAACGATGCCGTGCATCGGTGACACAATGTCCCTGGTAAACATCACAAACGCGCCTATAATACTGGCGAAGACCACCAGAAGAAGTAGAATCATCCTGTTGCGCAGAACCGCTATAGGCCTCCCCACGGCATTATCAACTTCCCGGCGATCCATCAGCTCCACGCTCCCTTTCGGAAGATGCTTCTCCGCGTTGACTATAAAATTATTCCCGATTTCCCTCTGAAGTTTCCCTGAACTGAATTCAAAAATGATCTCCGCGCTTACAGAGATTGAAACAATGGAAATCAGTATAAAATATAGTGTCAGTTTTCTCCTGAGCCTTGAGCTCTCTCCCCTGTTAATATGCATCAGTTGTACCGTGGTTTTTATTTTACAGTCTCAGTTCCCCGCGAAACCGGTATTTATCAATCGGGTGATTCTATTAATTTAACTATTTATTTTAAATAAATCAACCCTCCCTATTCAGTGAGGGGAGGAAGAAATATAAGGCATAAAAAAATCCCCTGAGAGGATGATGACCTTACAGGCTAATCTTTATTTTTTTGATCTGAACCACTTTTTTTTGGGCCGGAGCATATTTTCGTTTATGCTTTTAATCATGGCGCTCCCTGCCCGTGGATTAAGGAGTATGGCTGTACTCCTGCATCCTATTACACATGCCTCACAGAACATGCACTCTTCAGGCCTTACAATGGCTGCAACCCTGCCCTTTGTGCCGTCACTCCTCTCCCTTAGCTCAAGAACATTCATCATGCATACATCAACACACCTGCCGCAGCCGTTACAGGCCTTTTCATCAATTATTAAAGGCATTATATCTTCGCTCATACCAATCTTTCTCCGGTCTGAACAGGTTTAATTTTTAAAAAGGAGTGTCAACCCTTTTCACAACAATATAATCAGATAAAAAAGGGATATCCTGCAGATATCCCTTCAAAGGTGTACTTCATCTTATGCCGGTTTAATTAAAAAAAGATGCCCGTTATATCCTGTCACTTACAACATAGAGAGAAATCTCAGCTGCGGTAACTCTGCTTACCCCTGTGTATAAAAGGCAGCCGAGCCACATGACGGAAAGAAGTATAAATACAGCCGGATGCCATATAAAAAGAACCCCGCTTAGAATATCAGCTTTGCCGGGAGTTTCAGGCCTGAAAAAAAGCATATATACCGCGAAATATGGAATTATAAAGAGACTCATAATCTGGTATGCCGATATTTTACCCTCTCCCCTGTAATCAGCCCTGAGAAACTCGGAGAAAAACCTCCATAACTGCGTAACTGTGAGAGAAATAAAAAATGAGATTATAAAATATCCTTCAAGAAAAAGATAGATAGAAAATGAAGCTGTCACTGTATAGAGAATTGCTGTTATACCCTGTATCGGAACAACAGGGGTGCCGTTAAGATTATCATGATAAGATATTTTCTTGGTATCGCCTGAAAATACAAAATTCCACTTATAAAAAATTACCCTGAGAAGCAGCGGGAGCCCTGTAACAGGCCTGCCGTAACAGCATCCGAAACTTATGCAGGCAAGTCTCCCTATCCCCTCCCCCAGAGCGTATGCTGTCACCATTGCCGCCATTATAACAGATTCACCTGTCCCATGGAGATCGTTAACAGAAAAAAAATAATTAACACCCCTTACAATCCATGGAGAAGCCAGCAACATCACAAATGATGCACCCCCAACTGTGATGGTATTTTTTTTCCCCTCCACAACGAAAGCCATGACCTTGGCTGCGGGAATAAAAATAAACATAACAGCTGTTGTTACAGCGCCGGCAAAAAGCCAGGTAGCCCCTGCCGATGCCGACAGTATGAAAAAAAGTGTAATGGCAATAACATATCCAGTTGAAAGTATTATCCCGTAATATGTAATATTAACACCCTCCCACCTGCCGTTCTCCATTTTGCTCATAGGGAGGGACGCAAAGACCTGCCATCTCTCCCCCGGCAGAAACCTGAACGCGAAATAATAAACAACAAATAAAAATAAACAGAGTAAAACCGGAAATATTATATTAATCATTCTGCCCCTCTTTTTATTGCACTCCCGATTGAAGACCGGACTTTTATGTCAGTCTCCACAACGGGCCTTGTAAACTTTTTCATATACCTGGTCTCCACACCGCTCTTCATGGAATTCTCAACAAGGTCCCTGTCAAACTCCATCCTCCCCTTTTCAAAGAGCAGTATGTCAACTGAACTCCCCGGTCTGAAGAGACTCTTGGGCTGACCTTTTTGCAGAAACATGCCGTGCATCAGAGGCACAGGATTATCATACAGTGTCTCGGAATAACATTGTACTATGTCTCCGATCATCAGCGCGGCAACCTCTATCATGGCAACCATCCCCGCGCCGCTTCCTCCACTCACGTCAGTGTCAAACACTGTCACAGATCTCCTGTTCTTTGAATAGGCGTCAGTAACCGCTATAACAGCCCCTGGATTGCAGGAGTTATATGCCCCGTCAATTTCGTAGTAGTCTTTCACAATTCCCGATACAGGCGTATGACTGTAATGATATTTGTCAGGGGTGAGTCTGAATACGGCGTAGCTGCCGTTACTGAACAGACTCTTCCACCCCCGGCCCCTTCCAAGAAGGTCATCCAGAGAGAAAAAATTCTCCTTCAGAAAAAGGAGACTCTCTGTTTCAAATGAACCTGTTATCACCCTTGAATCAGCGGGAGACACTATTATACCCTCACCCGCGGGCATAGGCCTGCATTGGGTGTACCTTATCTTTCTTTCAAAGAACTTTCTTGCTGTATCAAGTGTATCAACCGGGTCATAGAACTCTGAAATATCGATGCCCGATCTCTCCAGAAAATCTGAACCTCCGCTCAGCCACGCACCGGCAGGAAAATCGTAATTGACCCAGGCCATAAGGGATGATATCCACCTTGATGTGACAAGCCTGTACACAAGTGAATGCTCCTCCCTCATGAAAGAATAGAGATAATTGACAAGGTTATCGTGATAAAACTCCTCATCCGCCACGTCCCCTGTCTCCCTTACTATATACTGATGCTTCATCCTGTGACCCTTATCTCAAAAATTTCTTTGCCGCTTTTTTCAATTGCCGAACACTTCATTTTATCTATATGAAGGGAAATCAGCAGAAGGTGAATAGCAGACCTGAGAAAAAGCAGCGGGATTGTCCCTGTCATCAGCTCTTCACCGTGCAGCTCCACGAACCTGGAGGCGCTCCTGATGTTAAGCACATTACCGAGCGCCGACCTCACATCCGCGGGGAATGAATCGTAATCCCTTTCAATCTCCTCCACGCTTTTCATAAAGACCTCAAGCGCCTCGCCCATATGCCTGTTTCTCAGGTTTTCCCTGTAAAATTTTTCAGCGCACTGGTTGAACTCATCCGCCGGCATATTAAGGGGCTTTTTCTCCCCCGCAACCTCAAGTATCCCCTTCTTTATCTTCGCTGCAGCGGAATATAGCCCAGGCTCACTGACCCTGAGTTCAAGGTCTCTCATTGTATCCTCCATACCAAGACTTTCAATGAGATCAGCCCCGTCACCCCTTAAAACTTTCAGAAGCGCCTTTTTATATTCATCATTATGCACCCTGAGATACCCCTGATACCTGCCGCTGTTCCTGGATTTCGAGGTTAGAGAGAGTATCTTCATCATCAGTGCGTTACTGTTGTTTTTCCTCACGTAAAAAGTAGGTATACCTATTGATGAGCCGAAAAGGATCTGCCTCCTCTCACTCTCGGTCTCAGGTGAATCGGGGATACTGCCATGTGTTACCTCTCCGTTCAGTATATACCTGTATGCCAGTGCCGTAACCAGAACCTGAAGGCTGGCCGCGTGCCTCATGTCCGCTCCAAGGCTTTCAAAGAGTGAATAATACCTCCCCTCAAAACCTGTATAACCGTTGTTTGCAAGGCTCCTCTGCCTGTAGAGAGAATAGACTGACATATTCCTGTCAAAGATACCCATTGACACAAGGTCCTGCTTCAGTTTATCATCATTCCCCATTACTCCGTTAAGGGCCGGGCTCTCATCAGTGCTGAGAAGTGCAACAAGGTAGTCCATTAGCCTGAAGTCATTTACATAATCCCCCCTGAGCCGGAAGATGCGTGCCATGAATTTCTCAATCCCCTCCGACCCGAAGGGTATAACGGGATTCCCGAATATCTTAATGTCAGCCTTCTTAAGCCACCTTCGCCAGATCATCCTCACATAGGTGTAGTCAAGCTCATGGCAGAGAAACCCCAGAACCTTTTCCGGATGAAAATCCTCATACCCCAGGCGGTAAGGCGCGGCAGTATATGTACCTGAAAAAAGCGGCACAAAATGCTCATAGATCTTTACCGCAAGGTCGCCGAAATATTTCTCATTTACAGGGCCGTATCCCCTGTCGCCGCTTTTCATGATCTCATTAAGTTTTCTGCTCCCTATACTTATATGGGTGCCGTTGTTCGCAAGGCTTATGTTTGAGATCCCTTTAAGGAACACCCTGTTCCCGGAAATAATCCCCGCCTCCTTGAGTTTAAGCACAGAATTCAGGCTGCTTCGTGACAGCACCTGGTGGCAGAGGTTCATGTAGGCGTGCTTATCCTCCCCCCTGTCCCAACCCGACAGGCAGGGGCTCATAAAGAGTTCCCTGTAAAATGAATCAGTTACCATTTCATTCAGCCTTTTCTGTCTTACCGGGGGATGGGGAGAAAAATATAAAGAGACCTCCTGCCCGAGGGCCGAAAGCTCAAATTTCTTATTGGCATACATAACCAGCATCTGTGTCAGCAGGTAGCTCTTCAGATTCTGGTCCCTGATATTATCTGCCATTGAGGAATCGGCAGATCCCCTGACAGGAAAGAAGGAAACTATTTCAGGAGAAGTGTTATCATTAAGGTAACAGTCAAGAAAACTTTCTCCGCTCCACCGTATTACAGGATGTATAAAAGAACTACCGCTAACAGCGTCAGCAAGGGAAAGCTTAAGCATATAGCTTACAGGGATACGGAGCCACTCCTCGCCGTTCCTGCTGATGACAAAGCTTTTTACGTCCCCCCTTTCAGGGCTATCAGGATTTTTCTTATCAGCCCTGATATCACTGCGGAACACCGATTCAGCGTATAAACTGAGCAGGTTGCGGGGGAACCGGACCCAGCTGTTCTCCCATATACCTGTCCTGTTCTCTTCAAGAAATCCGGTTATCTCCCTGACTCTCTTCCACGGCAGGTCCCCCCTCTCCGCCCTTCTTATGAGGTTGCGAAGGTACCCTGATTCCCTTATATAAATTGCAAGATCAACATCAGCGGGGCTCCCTTTTACAGCTGTCTGGAATTCATTCTCTATGCCGCAGGTACTGTCGCTCCCCGCGTATGGTATACTGTCCGGGGAGACCAAACCGTCATCAGTGATGCCAAGGCTTTTTCTGAATTCATCAATAAATCCTCTTTCACCAATATTATAATTGATCTTATTCATATTATCCTCTATACCTGCCGGATAAATAAACAGTTTTATGTTAAAAAATTATCAGCTTTATATCAGGAAATTATAAAATCATGTCAGGTGTCACTGTGAAAAAAATTATCTCTCTCATACTTATACCGGCCCTCATTCTTACCGGTTGCTCCGGGCTTAACACAAAAGATGACTATATAAGCTCAACATCATATCTCGCTTCAGATGACATTACAGGTGCGGTAAAAGCACTCCCCGGAGGCGAGGGTAAAACATTCATAACAATAATGGAACGGACTTACCTGAACCTCCTTGCAGGAAACCCTGACATAAAAGCACTTGCGGCCTACTCGCATAAAATCGAAGACCAGGTAAGATATAAAATTTCAAGGGGCGTTAAATCGTTTTTCTTCATCGAAACTCCTGACGGTTATTACGCCTCTGAACATGAGATAATATGGATGCACTTTCTGCTCTGCTGGGGATATTCCATGAAAGGGGACATGGATTCGGCAAGGGTTGAGGTAAACAGGGCTGCTGTTTTCCTGAGCAACGAATTCAGCGCGGAGGGGAGGTTTGACGATCCCTTTATGCGTATAGTATGCGGCCTCATGTGGAGTATATGCGGGGAGTGGGATGACGCCTGCGCCGATTTCAGGCGGGCAATACAGCTTGATCCTGAAGTAAAATGGCTAAGGCCGCTGCTCAAAATGGATGAAGCACCAGCCAACCTGGTTCTGCTCATGGGAGGCACAGGTTATGAACCTTACTGGGACCCTGACGCAAAAGGTTTCGTCCGCGGCCTCAGGGGGGTGTCATTCGAAGGGAAAGGTACAGGCAGCAGAATAGCTCTAACCGGGGGAGAGTTTGAAAAACTCAACCTCTTTATAACTCCCGACTCATCGTACTGGTATAAACGTCATGAAACGAGAAACAGTGAGCTCTCTGACACCATTGATGATTTCAAATACACAGAACAGTTTGGTGTAAGTTCAGGTAAAATGGTTTCACATATGGCCATGGCAGTAGGAGGGGGGCTTCTCATCTTTACTCTTGTAGGAGGAGCGGGCCTTGCACTCGTTGCACTGGGAGCTTACGTCAACTCCAGTGAAGTGGTAGGTGCCGGGGCTGCAGTCTTCCTTTATGGAGGATACAAGGGGTATGACTTTGCCTCTGAACAGTGCAGTGATGCCAGACGCAACTACAGGAGAGAGATGAATCCCGCTGATAAATACAGGTATGTCAGGTTTCTCCCGGAGTACGCATGGCTCGGGTGGAGCAATAAAAATATTACCCCCCCTGTTTCAATCAAATCGGGTAAAAGCAATATAAAACTTAAAAACAGTTACAAAATAAAAGGGCGGGGAACATCTCTTACCCTGGGATACTATCCTGATATAAGGTAAGCGGCTTTTAATTATTTAAAAGCCACTCTTCAGCCTCTGTGCTATCTGTAAAAAAGTTGTTATAGCTGAATCCGAATTTTTCCCTGATTCTCATATCCGCAACTTTCACACAGAGGCTAACAACAGGTTTTCCGGTTTTTATTCTTGAAAATTTAGCACATTTCAGGGGAGAGTCAATAACAGACTTGAGTTAGGCTAAATTTAACATTGAAGATAGGATTATTGGTTTAAATATTATAATTATTTAAATTATCTAATTGCGAACGACCGGAGGGAATGCGGCAATCTGTTAAGGCTGGAAACAATACCGGTTTATACCGAATATTTTCTATCCGGAACAGATTGCTTCGTCGCTTAAGCTCCTCGCAATGACAGATGAATATGAAAAATGTTAATAATAAAACGCCTAACTCAAGTAACTGAAAAAAGTTAATAAATAATGAAGGTTCTGAAATGCTTTTAGATTCACACTGTCATTTTGACATAATTCTTGAGGACAAAAAGATCACTGAAGAGGATCTGATCAGGTCACTGAAATACAATAATATAGAATACGGGGTTCAGGTATCAATTGACGCAAAGGGTCTTGAATGGTCACGGGACTTTGTAAAAAGAAATTACAAAAACGGCTTATACTATACGCTGGGAATTCACCCCTCTTCAAACGCTGATGAGGCCTCTCTTGAAAAACTCGCCTCTTTCACAGGTAAAGAGATGGAAGGTAAATTCAACAGCCTGCTCCTGGGCATAGGGGAGTGCGGTCTCGACTTCTACAGGATGAAGCAGTCTGAAGATATCCAGAGACGATCTTTTGAGTACCAGATAGACCTTGCGAAAAAACATAAACTCCCCCTGATAATACATTTAAGGGACGCTATGGAGGAGGGGATTGATCTCCTGAAAAAGAAGAGGGCCGGGCACGGAATAATGCACTGCTTTGCCGGGGATTCAGCCGCGGCTAAACGCGTTCTTGACATGGGGTTCATGATCTCCTTTGCGGGGAACGTGACATATAAAAACGCTGTTGAACTGCATGATGCGGCCGCCTATGTTCCCCTTGACCGGATACTTATAGAAACAGATTCACCGTTTCTCACACCAGTACCTCTCAGAGGAAAGCCGAACGTTCCCGAGTACATAAAACATACCTTCAAATTTATAGCAGATCTGAAAAAGGTACCTCAGTCAAAGCTCGAGGATTCCGTATCTGAAAACTTCAGGAAACTTATACGAAAATGAAACTTTCTGAAAAAGGTATAATAATCAGAAAGGCCGTAGAGAGCGATCTCCGGCAGATTTATCTCTCTGTAAAAGAAATGCCTCTTTTCATAAATGCCGGTTTTACCGCTGAAAAACTTGCTGAACTGTTCATGTCTGAAAACTCGATAATTCTCACCGCAGCAAGAAAAAAGAAAATACTCGGTTTCATAGCCGGAAACAGGGATGAAAAAAAATCATTTATTCAGTATCTTTTTGTTAATGAAAAGTTTCGTGGTTCAGGGATAGGCTCCGCGCTGATTGAAAAATATCTGATCAGGGGCAAAAAATCGGGCGCAGAAGATTTTTTTATTGCGCTCCCGGAAAATAATATGGAATCTCTAAATTTCTGTATCAAAAAAGGTTTCTCAAGGGAGGAGAACAGAGTGATTCTCCGTAAAAAGGAAAATTAAACAGACCGGAGCATTAATTTGACACGTTCACAAAAAAAAGAAGATCCTTCAAAACTGTTATCCAATAGCGGTCTCAATATCAAGCCTTCAGGCATAAGGGAATTCTTTGATATTGTCTATAACATGAAAGATTGCGTTTCACTCGGTGTGGGTGAACCTGATTTTGAAACCCCCTGGAGAATTTCAGACACAGGTATAAATGCAATCCGCGAAGGATTAACACATTACACCCCGAACAGGGGCGTGCCTGAACTTCTTGAACTGATCTCCGGGCACCTTCACGACAGGTACAACGTTGACTATGTCCCTGACAGAGAGATTCTTGTAACAATGGGTGTAAGTCAGGCCCTTGATCTTGCACTGAGGAGCATAATAAACCCCGGAGATGAAATAATTGTAATAGAACCCTGCTACGTTTCTTATGCGGCCAATATTGAACTGGTCCTGGGAGTACCTGTGATTATTCCCACTTATTTTAATGAGGGTTTCAGGATAGATCCGGACAGGTTAAAAAAAGCGATTACACCGAAAACAAAGGCTATTCTCCTTAACTACCCCTCAAACCCCACGGGCCTCTCATACCCGGAGGAACTGCTCAGGGAGATAGCGGAAATCACACAGAAAAATAATATTCTCGTAATTTCAGACGAAATATATTCAGCAATATCATACGGAAAACCTCATTTCTCAATTGCCTCTGTTCCCGGGATGAAGGAATGGACCATTGTTCTTAACGGCTTCTCAAAATCCCATGCCATGACAGGATGGAGACTCGGTTACGCGGCAGCCCCTGAATTTATCATGGATATCATGCTGAAGATCCACCAGTACACAGGACTCTGCGCCCCGTCAATATCACAATACGCGGCAATTGAAGCACTGCAGCACGGAGAGAGGGATGTTGAAAGGATGCTTGTTGAATATACCAGGCGGAGAAACTATATAGCCAAAACCTTCAACGACATCGGGCTCCCATGCCTCTACCCGGAAGGGGCTTTTTACGCTTTTCCCGACATAACGCCCACAGGCCTGACCGCAAGGGACTTTGCCCTTAAACTCCTTGAGCAGTATAAAGTGGCTGTTGTTCCCGGAAACGCATTCGGCGAATCGGGGAAGAACCATATAAGGTGCTCATTCGCCACATCAATGGACAATATAAAAACAGCCCTTGAGAGGATTGAGGCTTTTGTTAAAAGCCTCTGACAGTTAAACTTATGTCATTGCTGATAGATGGATTCAACCTGATCTACAAATTCCCTGAGCTTGAGGCCTTTATGTGCTACGGTCAGCTCAACAAGGCGAGAGACGGGCTCCTGGAAATACTGCGTGATTACCAGAAGATCAGAAAGGGGGGAATAACAGTCGTATTTGACGGCAAAAAAGAACCCTCTATTGAAATAAGGAGTGAAAAAATAGGTACAATTGATGTCTATTACTCACTCGATTATTCAGCTGACTTCATTATTAAACAGTTTATTAAAAAAGATTTAAATCCGAAAATGATAACAGTTATAACTTCCGATAAGGATATAATTTTTTATATAAACAGGTTCGGCGCGAAAAATATAACCAGCGAAAAATTTGCCGACATTGTTAATCACTCATTTGAAAGTTCCATCACTGAAGAGGAAGAACGGAAAGAAGAACTTGAAAAGATTAATCCTGAAATAACAGATGAAGAGATTTCCTACTGGCAGAAAATCTTCACAAAAAAAAGTTCCGGAAAGAGGTGAACAGATGACATCCATAGATTACATGAAAGTTCTTGATATCGCGGCACTGACCCTGGGCTCTGAATCACATATCCAGGTAAAAAATGTTGATATCAACAGGCTTGAAGCTGTAATAAAATCCACCGGCGGTGAAGATATACGCCTTGACGTTTTTCTCCGTGACTTCAGCATGGAAATCTCTCTGAAAAAAGACTCTCTGGAACCGAAAAAAATCAAGAAATGGCTCCCTTCATTCGAATACCAGCTTGAGCAGAATTTTTTTAAGAATATAGTAATAGAGAATTCTGAAAACAGCAGGGAATACAGAATAAAAATCGATTTTTAGGAATTTTATTCCTTGAATAAAAAATATTCAACTATTAGCCTGTCATAAATCGGTATTACCACTGATTACTGTAAAAATTTCAGGTCCGCAGTGAAATCATCTTACCCGCTTCATGGCGCGCTTCAGCGTTTAACGGATCATGCGGAGAGGCTGAAAAGTTATCAGCGGCAACAGATAAAAACATAAAACTATTTACCGGGGCATTTCTGATAATATAATTAATGACGAGGTAGACTTATGAGCGGTGATGCAAACATAAAGCTTACTAAAGAGGGCCCAATTGCATTTGTAACCTTCTGTGACCCGAGCGGCCTCAACCTTCTCAACAAAGAAGTTGTAACCGGGCTTGCCGATATTCAGGAGGAGATAGCACAGGACAACCAGCTGCGTGTGGTCATAGTTAATTCAACAGGAGCACACTTCTCAGCAGGTGTTGACACGGCATTCCTTAAAACTGTTGATACAAGGTTTGTGAAAGACAACCTGAATTTTCTCCAGAGAACATTCAGCAGGTTTCAGGAACTTCCCATCCCGGTAATCTGCGCGATTAAAGGTTTCTGCCTTGGAGGCGGACTTGAACTGGCACTGAGCTGCGACATCAGAATTGCAGCGGAAGGTTCAACACTTGCTCTTCCGGAAGTAAGGTTCGGACTGACTGCCGACCAGACAGGAACAACAAGGCTTACAAAACTCGTAGGTATCGGGCAGGCAAAAAAACTCATTCTCTGCTGCGAAATGATCGATGCCGCTGAATCCTACAGAATAGGGCTCGTTGAATATCTCGTTAAGCCTGAAGAACTTGACGGTATGGCTATGAAACTCGCGAAGAGGATGATCAACCTTCCTCCATCAGCACTGAGGTTCGGTAAATGGGGCGTCAATGTTGCTGCAGAAGGGAACACATACGCGGCCCTTATGTTCGAGCAGGCACAGTCAATCTACTGCTTCGGCACAGAGGACAAAGAAGAGGCTGTGAGCGCTTTTATTGAAAAACGGAAACCTGTTTATAAAGACAAATAGTAAATCAGAAAGGCCCCGCTTTTGCGGGGTTTTTAATACACCTCAATGAAAAATATCCCGGTCCATCTCATAAGGGCAGAACTCCTCCGCAGAGTAAACAGGTTCGTTGCTGAAGTTTTAATTAATGGAAAAACAGAAACAGTCTACGTACCGAATACAGGCCGGCTATCAGAGCTCGCGCTCCCCGGGGCGGAACTGCTCCTCTCACCGATCGATGGAAAATACAGCTTAAAAATCCTTTATATTATAAACAACAGCTATCCTGTAATGATCGATTCAACATACAGCAACCGTCTTTTCCAGGAGCTTCTTAAGGCAGGCGGAGCTCCCTCCCTTGAAGACTCATCCCTTATCAGGAGGGAACCTGTTTACGGGAGGCACAGGTTTGATTTTCTTGTCAGGCAGGGGGAGGAGGAGAAATATGTTGAGCTGAAGTCATGTACCCTTTTTCATAAATCAACCGCATCCTTCCCTGACGCAGTGAGCACACGGGCATCAGAACATGTAAAACTGCTGGGAGAGACAGGTAAAGGTGTTATCATATTTTTCATACTGAAGGAGGGGATTAAAAGGTTTGTTCCCAATTATCATACTGATTTCACCTTCTACAGAACCCTGAAAGAAAACACTGGAAAGATTGAAATCAAGGCCCTTTCAGTAAAATACAACGAGAGCCTTGAAATAACATCGCTGGAGGAGGTCCCTGTAGTCATCCCGGAAGTCGATCCGCGGGGTATATTCATCCTCCTCCTGAAAGGGAAAACCCAATCTGAAAACACCGGCACAGAATACAATTACATGCTCTTATGCGGGGTCGAGAAGGAAGATGTTTTCAAAAGAATTGAAAAATTAAAAAGGAACCGCAAACTTTTCCCTGAAAAATCAGGTACAGATTTCACTGACATGAAGATAGCTGCAGACCTCCCTGTAATATCGGATAACGTCTCCCTCCGGGACCTGGATAACATCTTCGCACCTGAAAGAGGCCCCGGGGAAAAAATATTCTCTTCTGACGAATGGAGGATCTACGGCTACAGCGAAAACCCGGCTGAAAAAAAATGTTTCTGGGAGAAGGTATTGCAACTCAGGTTTGGAGATTATTAAAAACTTCTATCGAGGAAATATTTTTCTGATCAGGTCCCCTCGGCCCATTTTTTTAAGTTTTGATTTTATTTTCTCTTTGTACTCCTCCCTGTACCAGAAGAAAAAAGTTCTCTGCCCTTCTCGCTCCTTTTTCGATTTTGCAGAATAAACTTTCTCCCCTGTATAGGGATCAAATCCGCAGTAATATATAACAGCTGACAGTGTCATAGGTGTAGGGGTAAAGTCCTGCACCTGTTCAAGCCTGAAACCCTCTTCAGCGGTAAGTGCGGCGAGTTCAGCCATATCCTCCTCCTTTGAGCCGGGATGGGAGGAGATGAAATAAGGGACAATCTGCTGTTTCAGCCCCGCAGCCGCCGAAATTTTTTCAAAGACCTTTTTAAATTTTAAAAAAAGTTCAAACCGGGGTTTTCTCATCAGTTTAAGCACCTGCGGAGAGGTGTGTTCAGGCGCCACCTTGAGTCTGCCGGAAACATGTTCCGACACCAGTTTTTCAGTGTATTCATCACAGGAAAACTTTTTACGTTTTTCAGAATTTCCGCAGAGAAGCAGGTCATACCTGACACCACTGGATATAAAAACTTTTTTCACTCCACTGACTTTTTCACAGCTTCTGTAAAGCTTTACAAGAGGAGCATGATCAAACCTGAGGTTGCCGCATATCGCCGGATAAAGGCATGAGGGGCGGGAACATTTCGCGCAGAGAGATTCATCCTCCCCTCCCATCCTGTACATATTGGCGGAAGGCCCGCCCACATCTGAAATATACCCCCTGAAATCAGGCATCTCTGTCACCGCACTGACCTCGCGGAGGACAGAGGCTTCAGATCTGCTGAGGATCTTCCTCCCCTGGTGTGCCGTTATGGCGCAGAAACTGCAGCCTCCGAAACATCCCCTGTGAGCTGTCACCGAGTGCCTGATCATATCGTACGCCGGTATTGTTTTTCCCCTGTACTTGGGATGGGGGAGGCGGGTATATGGAAGGTCAAACCCGGAATCAACGTCACCGGAGGAGAGACCGGTAAACGGAGGATTAACGACAACATAACGGTCCCCGGTTTTCTGGATGAGCCTTACAGGTTTATCCGATACCGATGCTTTCTCTGACAGAACAAAATTTTCACCAAACATTCTCTTATCAGAAAGACACTCCTCATGGGAAGGGAGCTCTACATCTGCCCATCCCTTTCGCCTCTTTATCTGGTCCGCCGATTCTTCAATAAATGCAGTCTGCTCCACAGTTTTGAGTGAACTGAACGGTACCCCTCTCTCCATGAGCCTGACTATTTCGGTAATCGGTTTCTCACCCATTCCATAAACAATCATGTCAGCACCACTCTCCTGCAGAACTGAGGGTTTGAGTGAATCACTCCAGTAATCGTAATGGGTAATCCTTCTGAGGGAAGCCTCAACTCCCCCGGCAATGACAGGCACGTCCGGGTAGAGCTCTTTCAGTATCTTCGTATATACGGTTACAGCGTAGTCAGGGCGAAGCCCGGCCCTCCCTTCAGGAGAATATGCATCGTCAGAACGGAGCCTCTTCCCCGCTGTATAATGATTTATCATTGAATCCATGCACCCGGAAGTAACGGCAAAAAAAAGCCGCGGCTTCCCGAATTTTCTGAAATCACGATGATCCCCCCGCCAGTCAGGCTGAGGTACCATGGCGATCTTCAGGCCGCATTTTTCAAGCACACGGCCTATCACCGCGCTGCCGAATGAAGGGTGGTCCACGTAGGCATCGCCGCTGAAGATTACAACGTCAGGCTCCTTCCACCCTCTTTTATCAGCATCCTTTCTTGTGACCGGAAGCCAGTCATTTATGTTATACCCTTTTACAGTCATAACTTCCCGTTAATTTTTATACACTGATATTCCGTAGTATGAAAGCCGATGTAAAGATATATTTCTTTAAATAAAAGTATTTATTGGAGCTCCTTCCAATTCGTTTTTCAACAGGAAGCCAGTCACTAAAAAGATGCCTTAATGAATGCAGACCTGGAAAACCCGGCAGGCACTATAATAGATTAATTAAAATAATAAAATTATAATAAAAATAAATTGATCTCAATTTCTGTTTTTTTATAATTCCTTTTAATTTAAAAATAGTTCATTTTATTCTCCGTACCGCAGCTTCTTTTTTTGTTTATTTTTTTGCGACCGGATTATTTCAGGAATTTAAACTGGTTTTTGATTATTATTTTTTTAAAATAGAAGAAAGAGTATAAAATCATGAAAATAAGGCTGAATCTTCCAATCGTTTTATTCACCATTTTTGCAGCTGTAACACCTGCCCGTTCTGCTGTATACGAGGCATCAACCCTTTACAATTCCGTCTCAAGAGCTGAGACTGTCCAGGAACTCTACATGACAAGGTGGGATGTTCTGAAAGAAAAAAATTTCTACTTCGACATATACGGCAGGATAAACTGGGTCTTTGATTTTGATGTAAACACCTACAATTCCGGATCAGGTGAATATGAGGCCACTGAATTGAGATTAACAAGAACCTACGGCAGCATGACATTTGCAATACCCATAGGAGGGTTCAGAAAGGATGAAGAGGGCAGCGACTTTATAGTGGCGCTCAACACCACGGGCTTTCACTACGGGCTTGTGAAGGACATTGAAGTGGACAGAGGCGATGCGGGTACTGAATCCATATCCGACTACAAACATTCGCAGTTCTTTGATGATATTTACGCTGTCTCCATACTATACAGGCCCTACTTTACCTTCCACGGCGGGTATATAATAAACAATGAATATGAACCGAAGGAAGACGGTACAATGAGCTATTCAGACCCGGTAGAGAGCTATAAGAAAAAGTTTTTTGCAGTTGAACTCTACAAGGTCATGGCATTCAGCATGAATATAGATGAGGGGAGGCCTGAATCGACAAAGGTGTCTGTTGAGCTCAACCAGGGACTGGGCTTTATAATGGATACCAAAAGCATTTACTTCCCTGCAATCACTTTAGGTTATGAAAATACGGCAGCCTACAATGACGAACTATATGACCCTGTGTGGGTAGATACCTACACCAATAAAGGAACATCAGCCCATTATGATAAAGACAGCGCCCGGCTGCATGTATATTCACTTAAAGTTAACCAGCGTTTTGCCCGGTCCTTCACAGTGGAGGGCTTCCTCGGGGCCCAGTATATAACTGATGAAATTTATACAAAGGAAAATAATCCCGAAAAAATAGACGTATCAAAAGCGAAGGAATGGTACATCCTGTTAAGCTATGACCCCATTGCAAAAGCTGATGAAGCGACGATGAAGGCCTACACAGGTGTAAGCTGGTACTGGGACCCGGCAATCATGATCCACAGAAACAACCCTGAAAAGGGAAACGCTGTGTACGGATGGATAATCGGATGCAATTTTGATATTGTCCATTTCGGCGGTGACATGAAAGCTGAATACAACTTCTCCAGCGATCTGAAGAAGCTGGTTGAGGCTGCGGACAAGTGGGCTGTTGAGGGAAGCCTTTTTGTAAGGATATAAAGAGGGACAATCATGAAATATATAAAACTGATAATTTTAGCCGCAATAATCAATTTTTCCGCCACAGGCTGTTCATACGTATCAGACATGATTGAGGGGGCCATAACCGAGAGGGCATCTTTTTCAATAGAGGCCCGCCAGGTTGGTGACGATGTTGTAATAACATGGAACGAAACCGACCACTCCTCAAATTTTGCGGGAATAGAAATCTACAGGACAAGGGAAGCAAACGATGAATATTCAGGATACGTCATTGTTGCCGACTATCTTACCGGGGCCGTGTCCGGTGATTTAAGCAGTGGAACCACAACAACGTGCACAGTTAACAAACCGGCCGATGATAGTGCAACAGTACCGGCAGGGACATCCGGCATATATTTCTACAGGGTTGGCTTAATTCACTGGGACGAAGATGAAGATGATCGCACAGCTGAAAATGGTTACCTTGTACCATGGGATGGCTTAAATTTTGATACTAATTATAACAATAACACAGATATAAATGAAGTAAGCGGATCAGCCATGGTGGAGATCAACTGACCGCTGTATCCGCGATCTTCGAGAAGTCGATAAGTGTCCTGAAATTATTCAGTATCCCTTCAATAATCGAAAGCCTGTTGTCCCTCATCTCTAATCTCTTGTCCATTACAAGCACCTTATCAAAAAAAGCATCGATCAGAGGTTTGGCCTCTATCATCAGTTCAAAGAGGTTTACATATTGACTTCCGGATATAAGCTCCGCCATTTCCGCGCTTTTACTGTTGAAGAAAGCGTAAAGTTCTTTCTCCTCCTTCTCCTCCATAAGTGATTCATTGAATGAAAGTTTGTAATCTTTATTGTCCTTTCTGAAGCCGGCAAGAATATTGTTCATCCTCTTGAATCCGAGAAGCAGTTCTGAAAACTTTTCGTTTTTTCTGAAGCTGTTGAGACTTTCGGCCCTTCTGTGAAGTTCGAGATAATCGGTATTGCCTTCAATCATACATGCGTCTATCTCGTCATACCTGAACCCATCTTCGGTAAATATTGTCTTTGCCCGTGTATTGACAAACTCAACAATCTTCCCTGTCAATGTCGCGCCGTCTTTGTAGTTTTCAGCAGCCTGTTCAAAGGCTTCACCAAGCTGGAGTTTCAGGTTGTTCCGTATTATAAGTTCCACTATTGCATTTGCCTGCCGCCGCAGAGCGTACGGGTCCTGTGAGCCCTTCGGTATGTTGCCCACTGAGAATGAACCTAAAATATTATCTATCTTTTCAGCAATCGACAATACAATTGAGACTATTCCTGATGGAACGATATCTCCGCTGAATCTAGGCCTGTAATGATCATTAATTGCGTCAGCAACTTCAGGAGCCTCACCTTCATTCAGTGCATAAATTCTGCCGACCTGTCCCTGTAAGGAAGCGAATTCATAAACCATCGCCGTGTCAAGGTCAGCCTTGGAGAGAAGCACCGCCCTTTTAATCTTCTCCGCCGTACCGGAATCAATACCGAGCAGTTCTATGAGAATACCCGCGGCGTCACCAACCCTGACAATCTTGTCGTAAATAGAACCAAGCTCCTTATGGAAAAGAACTTTTTTGAGAGAGTCAACACGATCCTCAAGTTTAATTTTAGCATCCTCTTTATAGAAAAATCCCGCGTCAGTAAACCTGGCCGAGATGACCTTCACATTGCCTTTTTTAACATTTTCGTTTTCAGGGTTATTCGCAGTAACGAGAAACTTATTCATCAGTTTTCCGTTTTTATCAGTTATGGCAAAATATTTCTGGTGCTCCTTCATCTCCGCTATTAGCACAATATCAGGTATCTCAAGAAAATTCTTATCAAATTCACAGACAATAATATGCGGATTCTCAACAAGGTAGGTCACAGTATCAAGAAGCTCCTCATCTTCATATAAAATTCCTCCCGCCGACTCAGCAGCGGCAAGGAGCCCCTTCCTTATAATCTCTTTCCTCTCGTCCTGATCAATAATTACACAGTTCTCACGAAGCTTATCCGCATAATCGCTGATACTGCTGATTTCTATCATTTTATTGGCCTGAACAAAATGACCTCTCGTAAGGTTGCCTGATTTTATTCCCTCAATTTCAAAGGGTATTACGCTGTCATTAAACATCAGAAGGAAATATGCAATCGGGCGGGGAAAAGTGACCTTTTTGTCACTCCACTTCATCCTCTTCGGGAAGGGCAGTGTAAGGACTATGTTTTCAATTATTCCCGGAATAATATCCACGGTTTTCCCGGATTCCAGTTTTTTCGACGCGAAAACATAACTCCCCTTCTCCGTGTCCCTGGCCTCAACATCCCCCGGCTCAAGACCGTTTCCCTTAAGGAACCCCTGCAGGGCCTTTGTGGGGGCCCCCTCCTGATCATACGCAGCCTTCGCGGAAGGCCCTTTCAGTTCAACAGTCTCGCTCCTCTGATTTTCTGCGAGCCCGGATATCAGAACAGCAAACCTTCGCGGTGTGGCATAAACCTCAATTTCACTGAAATCGATCCTCTCATCCCTGAACCTGTCAGTCATAACAGTTTTCAGAGATTTTACAGCAGCAGGTATATAGCCGGCAGGGATCTCTTCCGTCCCGATTTCACAGAGAAAATTCGCATTCTTAAGCATAATGGGCTCCGATATAGATAAATTTATTAAACTGTACTCTTCCCCCGCACCCCCATAGGGGGCAAGGCATTAAAGTCCCCCTCCGGGGGATTTAGGGGGCTAATATGCAGAACAAATTTATAATTAAACTATTATAAATGACACTATCATCAGCTATATTTATTAATTCACAAAACTATATTATATCATTTATTAAAATAAATAAATCACAGAGTGGTCAAAATGAGTCAATAAATTTTTAAAGAAGAACGGTTACGGAAGGTTATAGATCTATCTTTTCAGGTACTTTCGCGGGTTGGTATGCCCGCCCCTCTTTATCAGTTCGAAATGAAGGTGCGGCCCGGTTGAACGGCCTGTATTGCCGCTGCGTGCGATCTGCTGCCCCTGCTTAACATACTGCCCGCGTTTTACCATTATGCGTGAAAGGTGTCCGTAAAGTGATTTCCAGCCTCCCGGATGGGCAATAATAATCACATTGCCATACCCTCCCATCCATCCTGCATAGGAGACCATACCGTACTTTGTGGCCCTTACAGGCTCATAGCGGGCCGCTATATCAAGGCCTTTATGAAACTCCTTGTACGCGTGATTGAACGGGTTCCTTCTCCAGCCGAAACCGCTTGTTACCCTTCGCCCTCTCACAGGCCATAAAAAACCGTCAAATATATTACGGGGCTTGGCGTCAGGGATAAAAACAAGTTCCCCGGCAGGAACAAAATCGGCATTCCTGAAATCATTCGCAGCCAGGATCTTCTCAACAGGAATCCTGTACCTCTTTGAAAGATTAACAATATTGTTTCCCTGTTTCATATTATAGAGAATCCCATCTTTGTTAGGTATTCTCAGGGTTGTTCCTGCAGGGATATAATCGTATGATTTGAGATTATTGCTTCCGCAGATTGTATCAATGGAAATTCCGTATCTTTTGGCTATAGATGAAAGGCTCTCATTTCTCCTGACCTTGTGGGTCTTTATCTTAAGCGGGGAATCTTTAACCGGTACGGTATAATCGGTTTCTATGGAAAGAAGAAGATCATTTTTCAGTTTTTCATCTTCAAGTATATTGTTAATATCATTGGCGCTGTAGACCTTTACGTTCTCATCAGCTTCATTCTCCGCGCCGTTCCCGGAAATTTCATAAGTCTCACCGTCCGGGATTCCCCCGGCGGATGCCTCACTTGAAGGAATAACCGCAAATATCAGGGAAGATACAAGAACAACCACCATACTCATAGCAAAAAGCCTTGAATACCTTACTATATCTTTTTTGTAGATATTCCTTATATATGTTCCCTTTCTGCCAATATAAATAAAAACCACATCATGGGTAAAAATATTTACAGTAAGGTTGCCGAGTTTGTATGTATTAAATCCCTTTTTAAACATTATACGATACTTTATTCGTTAAAAAAATATTCCTCTCTAATTTATCGGAGTCCCGGATAATTTACATTAATTCTATTTTTTTTCAGCTATCCTGTTTAATGCTGCTGAACCGCTGTATGCCTCTTCTATAAACTTCTTAGGGTCCCTCTTTACACTTCCGCCTGTTATTATAATCTGCCCCTGTGCGACAACTCCACGCTGAATAGATATTGAAGGTGCTGTAATATCACCAAGAACCCTGGCGGTCTCAAGAAGCCTGACCTCCTGCTCGGCATTAATATTCCCTATTACAGTACCGGCAACAACAACAGACCTGGCATAAATATCAGTCTTAACACGGCCCTTTTCACCAACCACAAGTTCCTCGTCAGTCTTTATTTCACCTTCAAATTTACCGTCAATTTTCAAAGAGCCACTGATATAGAACTTACCTTCAAATACTGAACCCTCGCCTATTGTACTGTTCATCCCTTCAGCTTTTGGTGCCATATTTCACTCCATCTATATTAAGAAAATATCTTTGATTAATATAAAGAAACACAAATGATGTAAATCAAATTATTTTTTATATGCCATAAAAACTTCATTTTATGACACCAATAAAGCCCCGCAGGGCTTTTTCAAAGCGGCACATTACACTCAAAAGATGCCGGCATCAGACATAATAATGATTTATCTTTAATTTCAGAGGCGCAGATCAGGAACCTCCTTCCCCCTCTTCTTAAGCTTTCCCACTGACACAAGGGAGAACTGTTTATCCCTGAATATTCTCTCAGCAACCCTCATGTAATCATCCATGGTTATTGAGTCTATTATGCTTACAATTTCATTAAAATCATAATATCTTCCGTAGGTCATCTCATTCCTGGCAAGCTGACTCATCCTTACCTCGTTACTTTCAAGGCTTAAAGCAAGGTTTCCCTTCATGTAAGTCTTTGTATCAACGAATTCCTCTTCTGTAATCCCTTCATGGAAAAACCTTCTGCATTCATTCATAATAAGATCAACTGTATAGTGATACTTTTTAGGAAGAGTAGCACAGTAGATCCCGAAAACACCGCAGTCGGCATATGATGAGTGGAATGAATATATAGAATAGCTTATCCCCTCCTTCTCCCTTATATTCTGAAAAAGCCTGGAAGACATACTCCCCCCGAGAATTGTACTCAGAATATAAAGACTCCACCTGTCATTGTCCCCTCTTTTAATCCCCTCAAGCCCCATACAGAAATGAACCTGCTCAAGGTCCTTTTCAACATGTTCTGCAACAACCCTTACAGGGGAGCAGGATTCTATAACCGGGACAACCGCCGTTTTGACCCTGTTGCGTCCGAAATAGGTATCAATAAGAGACTTCGCCTTTTCAGGATCAAAGCTGCCGGCTAATACAAGAATAGCGTTTTCATTTACATAATATTCATTATAAAAAGAGGTAAGAGATTCCCTGGAGATATTTTCTATCCCTTCAACTGTTCCGAGAATGGAATGGCTCAGAGGATGGCCCTGGAGCATTTTCTCCATGAAAAAATCGTGGATAAACTCATCCGGAGTGTCCTCGTACATCCGGATCTCTTCAATAATAACATTTTTTTCCTTTCCGATCTCTTCAGCGTCAAAAACGGAATTATAATACATATCTGACAGGATGTCCAGGGACATCTCAAGGTAATCTGATACAACATTTATATAGTAACAGGTATACTCCCTGTTCGTGGCAGCATTGTGCTGACCTCCGACCCTGTCAACGATTCTTGCAATATCTTTTGCCGAATATTTTTCTGTCCCCTTAAAAAGCATATGCTCAACAAAGTGAGCATATCCGTACTGTTCAGGGCGTTCATCTCTCGAACCCCTGTTGATCCATAGTCCCACTGAGACCGAGACCACGCCATCAACCGGTTCAAGGAGGACAGTAAAATCATTGTCCTTCCTGTATTTAATCACCATTAACTCTCTTCCAGTAATTCCTTTCTGCTGAGGTCTATCCTGCCCTGACGGTCTATCTTAATTACTTTCACCTTCATCTTGTCGCCAACAGCACAGATGTCAGAAACCTCTTTCACCCTTGTTGTGTCAAGATTTGAAATATGAACAAGACCCTCTTTGCCCGGCACGATCTCAACAAAAGCTCCGAACTCCATGATCTTCTTAACAGTTCCCATGTAAATATTGCCGACTTCAACATCCTCGGCAATTCCGAGAATAATCTTCTCTGCAGCCTCAATCGCTTCAGCGCTTACAGATGAGATTACCACCTTGCCTGTGTCATCGATATTAACCTCTGCGCCTGTATCCTCGACAATCTTCTTGATAACCCTTCCGCCGGGGCCGATTATCTCGCCGATCTTTTCAGTCTTGACCTTGATTGTTCTTATCTTAGGAGCATGTACTGAAACCTCTTTCTCCGGCGCGGCAAGAAATGAATTCATTGTTTTCAGTATATGAAGCCTTCCTTCTTTTGCCTGGTCAAGGGCTACTTTCATAATCTCAGGTGTAATCCCCTCGATTTTTATATCAAGCTGGAATGCAGTGATTCCTGTCTCAGTTCCCGCCACCTTAAAGTCCATGTCACCAAGATGGTCCTCCAGTCCCTGGATATCACTTAAAATAGCGAACCTTTCGCCTTCCATAATAAGACCCATTGCAATACCCGCAACCGGAGCCTTGATTGGAACACCGGCATTGCAGAGTGCAAGCGAACCTGAACATACACTCGCCATTGATGATGAACCGTTTGATTCAAGTATTTCAGAGACCTGCCTGATTGTGTAAGGGAATTGCAGATCATCAGGGACTGTCCATTCAAGGGCCCTCTCTGCCAGCATACCGTGGCCGATTTCACGCCTTCCCGGATTACCTGTTCTTCCCACTTCACCAACAGAGAAAGGCGGAAAGTTATAATGGAGCATGAACCTTTTCTCCGTGAACCCCTCAAGGTTGTCCATCTTCTGGACTTCTGCAAGAGTTCCAAGAGTTGTTATTCCAAGGCTCTGTGTTTCCCCTCTGGTAAATACCGCGGAACCGTGTGCCCTGGGAAGAACCCCTGTCATTATATCAATAGGCCTTATCCCTTTGAGGTCGCGCCCGTCGGCCCTCATCCCCTCGTCAAGGCACCTGAGCCTCATAATCTCACCGTCCAGTTCGTCAATTATTCCGCCGATCTGCCCGATTGTATCAGGAAATTCTTCCTTAAGTTCATCCTTCGCCCGGGCTGTTATTTCGTCCCTTGCGACTTCTCTAGGTTTTTTCACCATTATATTTTTAAGATTCACAAGGTCCTGGTAATACCTCTCCCTTGCGGCCTTTGCAAGTTCAGCATCAGGAACATACGGGGTATACTCCATAACCGGCTTATTTACCGCCTTTTTAAGCTCCTCCTGCGCATCGCATATCTTCTTGATATTTTCATGCGCGAAAACAACCGCGTTAAGCATATCCTCTTCAGTTACGTTCTTTGAAAAACCCTCTATCATTGTTACGGCCTTCTTTGTACCGGCCACAACAAGATCAATATCGCTCTCCTTTGTTTCCTGGAAAGTCGGATTAACTATCATCTCCCCGTTTATACGTCCAACCCTTACAGCTCCCACAGGGCCATGGAACGGCATACCTGAAACAACAAGAGCCGCAGACGCCGCGTTAATGGCGAATATATCCTGCTGATTTATACTGTCAGCAGAAATTGTATAAATGATAATCTGGACTTCATTAACAAAATCATCCGGGAAGAGCGGCCTGAGCGGCCTGTCTGTCAGCCTTGATGTCAGGATTTCCCTGTCACTTGGCCGACCCTCCCTTTTAATAAAGCCGTCGGGAATTTTACCGGCAGCATAAGTCTTTTCCCTGTAATCAACTGTGAGGGGGAAAAAATCCTGCCCCTCTTTTACGTCCTTGGAAGCAACGGCACTCGCGAACACAACGACCTCTCCGTAAGAGACCGCAACAGCCCCGTCTGCCTGCTTTGCCAGGTAACCAGTATTGAAGTTCATTACATTTCTGCCGACTTCTACTTTTATATCAATTGTCATCAATAACCTCTCATAAATTCTTTTTTAATACCGGTTATACCTTTACTCTAATGATATTCCCAATATTTACTCCTCCGAAAATTATCTTCTCAGACCGAGTTCTTTGATTAAAGATCTGTATTTTTCGAGATCCTTTTTCTTCAGGTAATCCAGAAGTCTTCTTCTCTGGCCTACCATTTTGAGGAGCCCCCTCCTTGAATGATGATCCTTCTGATGGACCTTAAAGTGCTCTGTAAGATGATTAATCCTTTCTGTAAGGAGAGCAACCTGTACTTCGGGAGATCCTGTGTCCCCGTCATGCCTCTTATGTTTCCCAATAATCTCTGCTTTGGATGTCATTTTCCTATATCCTCCTGGTTAAACATTTTTCAAAAATTAATTTTATCCTTAAATTTAATTTCAGGTTCCGTTCCGCTGGCGAAGGCGTTCATTTAAAACGGAGTCCCCTGCACTAAATGGAATTTCATATTACAAATTTATATATCTTAACTACTCTCACTATTTAAAAACGGAATTATAGCTAATCAGCCATTTATCAATATCTATTTCAGCTATTGCAATAAGATTTTTTTCCTCATCCAGTATCATAAAGGGCTTATCGCCCCGGTTTTCATAAATAATAACGTCACCCTTGCTGAAAAAGGCACCGTTCATCACCTTTGCCGTAGCTGTTTTATCAACAGTCATGGTCCCGAAACCCTTCAGGGCCTCAACAGGTTCCATTATAAAAGAGCCGTTCCCCTCTCCGTCAATAAATCTTTTGACAGTATCAAGGTCTGCGGCATTTTCTATACTGAACTGACCGGACTCCACCCTTCTGAGAACCGAAAGGCACGCCCCTGTGCCGAGTTTTTCACCCAGGTCCCTTGCTATAGACCTTATATATGTCCCCTTTGAACAGGTTATGTCAAAATCGACTTCACCGCGGTCAATACTGATTCCGGTTATCCTGAAGGAGTCGATCCTGATATCTCTGGGCTCAAGAAAAACTTCCTCCCCGCTCCTTACCCGGTCTGACGCCCTTTTTCCCCCCACTTTAAGCGAAGAGTAAACAGGCGGCACCTGCTTCATCCATCCTGAAAATTCCGAAACAGCATCTATTACATCTTTTTCGGGAAGAGATTCTGAACCTTTTTCCGAAATTACATCCCCGGTAATATCACAGGTATCTGTCTCCAGGCCAAGCCTGATAGTCCCGGTATACCTCTTATCGCTCTCTAAAAAATACCTTGTCAGCCTTGTGGCCCCCCCTGTACATACAACAAGAAGCCCTGAAGCGAATTTATCAAGAGTGCCTGAATGGCCGATCTTCTTTATCCC
>Ga0116162_10000529_pt1 | contig 27301 bp, 29 predicted proteins | sample AD_UKC105_MetaG_FD_89875 | JGI IMG/M metagenome (GOLD analysis project Ga0116162, IMG submission 89875) | Active sludge microbial communities of municipal wastewater-treating anaerobic digesters from Hong Kong - AD_UKC105_MetaG | ecosystem: Engineered > Bioreactor > Anaerobic > Digestate...
AAAAGACGGGAACAAGTCCCGTCTTGAAGTCCCTAATTAAAAATTCAGATAAATTTCTTCGTCGCCATGTTGTAAACGGTGAACCCACCACTGACGTTCTTCACCTTGAAGCCATTCTGTTTCAACGTCCTGTAGGCAAAATAACCCCTGGCGCCCGCGGCACAGAAGATGTAAATCTCTTTTTCCTTGTCAAAGGCATTCAGATTCTTTCTGACGGCCGGAAGCGGGATGGTCATGAGATTGTCGGCTTCTATCGTTCCGAGCATCTCGAGTTCATCCGGATTTCTCACATCAAGCAGGATTTTACTCGGATCATTTCTCGCCTCCATCGCATCTTTCCAGCTGACGACCTCAACATCCCCTTTTATGATGTTGTTGGCAACGTATCCCGCTATGTTGACGGGATCCTTTGCCGAACCGAATGGTGGCGCGTATGAGAGTTCAAGTTTTTCAAGATCCGCAACTTTCATCCCCATCTTGATGGCCGTTGCAAAGATGTCGATTCGCTTGTCCACACCCTTCACCCCAACGATCTGAACCCCGTAGATTTCTCCGTTCTTACCGAATAACGTCTTGATAATCATCGGCGTGGCTCCGGGATAATATCCGGCGTTGGACTTACCAATCGTGAAGGTTTCCATGAAGTTGATGCCGGCAGCATGGAGCTGTTTTGAATTCAAACCGGTGCAGGCTACCGTCTTAGTGAAAATCTTTGTTATGGCTGTTCCGATGGCCCCTTCGTATTTTTCCGTTTCAAAACCGATCATATTTCCGGCGACGATCCTTGCCTGTCTGTTTGCCGGACCGGCAAGCGGAATATTGACCTGTGTCTTGAGTATGCCATGTGTGATTTCTACGGCATCGCCAACGGCATAGATATCTTCATCGGAAGTCTGAAGGTATTCGTTGACCTTGATGCCCCTTTTACCCATTTCGAGACCGCAATCGACTGCGAGCTCTGTCTCGGCTTTAACACCGGCAGAGAAGATGACGACACCCGTTTCAAACTTTCTACCGCTGTTGAGTACAACCTCCACACCGTCTTCAATACTTCTGAAACCCTTCACGGCATCATTGAGATAAACCCTGACGTCATGCTGAACGAGTTCGGCGTGAACGGCATTTGCAAGATCCTTGTCGATGTTCAGCAGTACCTGATCGGCCAGTTCAACGAGGTTGACTTCCATACCTGTATGACGGAGATTTTCTACCATCTCAAGACCGATAAAGCCCCCACCGATGACGGTCGCGGAATTACAACCCTTTTGTTTGATCCATTCGATGATACGGTCCATGTCGGATACATTTCTCAGTGTGAAAACGCCCTCATCGTTAATTCCGTCTATTGGTGGTTTGAAAGGCATGGCACCGGGTGAAAGCAACAGCTTGTCATAACTCAGATTTTTTTCCTCGCCGGTATTCAAGTCTTTTATAGTGATCACTTTTGTGTCACGATTTATCTTTGTTGCCTCTGTTTTTACGAGGACGTCGACATTCATCTTTTTCTTGAACGTTTCAGGTGTATTGAGCAATAAAGCCTCTCTGACTGGAATGATCCCCCCTACATGGTAAGGAAGACCACAATTGGCAAAACTGACATGTTCTCCTCTTTCGATAATCGTGATTTCCGCACTTTCATCGATCCTTCTGAGTCTCGCAGCAGCCGTTGCTCCTCCGGCCACACCTCCGATAATAACTATTTTCATAGAATCACCCCGTTTATTAGTATTAACTCACGATGATACAATATACCTTAAGACAAAAAAAATCAAGCGATTTTAGGAAAAACACAAAAAGTTAACAATATATAATTCATAAGCCTCTTTCTATGTATTCTACCCTGGAGATTTGTCTGCCAAATGGAATATCCCCTACAACTGTTTTTTTAAGAATCTTGTAAACCGTGTCCGGTTCATATTGATCAATCTTGATTTCAACCGACTCTTTTTTCTCGGCGAGTACGATTTCTATCTTAAGAAAACAAGCTTTCATAGATCACATCCTTGAAAAATAACTGTATAAAAGATGAATAATTGTTCAACATTTATATCATACACCTTCTTTTCAGGAGATACAACTGTTGGTTGTAAATTTTTGGTTAATCAAAAAAATTAATGCTATAATAAACGGAAATTCTACAGAAAGTGATCAGAGCGTATGAATGAATTTGGACTACGGTTGAAGAGACTGAGAGAACATGCCGATGAGACTCAGACGGAACTTGCCCGGATACTGAATGTGACACCGCAGATGGTTTCAAAGTTGGAAATGGGGAAATCAAAACCTTCCATAGAGATATTGAAGACGCTGTCAAGGCATTTTCAGACGAGTATCGAAGGGTTGCTCGGGCTTGAGGCAGAAGATGAAAAAAGGAATAAGGGTCATTCGAGGATGTTGCCGCTCGTTGGAAAGATAGCGGCTGGAAAGCCGATTCTTGCGAATGAAAATATTCTCGATTGGATACCTGCAATCCCGGGAGTTAACGGGGATTTTTATCTGCTTGTAAAGGGAAATAGTATGGAACCGTTGATCAGAGATGGTGCAATGGTATTGGTTAAGAGGGAAAAATCATTAAGAAGGGGTGCCGTAGGTGCCTTTATTATCAATCAGTATGATTCGGTTATAAAAAGATATTATCCGGATACGTTTGGCGTTGTTCTGAGAAGTGATAATCCGGCTTTTGAGCCGATCTTCTTTAACCGTGACAACTGGGATAATGACTGCATAATACTCGGTCGTGTTGTCAAGATCATACTGGATATCTGAGATCTGATGACAGAATGTACCTATTTATCCTCATGACATCAACGGTAGAACGAATATCAACCATTGGTTTATTAATGTACCGATCTGACACGGATATAGGGTGTCAAACAGCGAGCAGAGGCCCTGATTTACGGAAAAAATCGCTTTATGGTATACTATTATTGAACATGTGAAAAATTACACGGAGGTGTTTAAGAATGTATCTTGAAATTTATGATGTTATTGCAAGAGAAGTATTGGATTCAAGAGGAAACCCTACAGTGGAGGTAGAAGTATGGCTTGAAGATGACACGATGGGAAGGGCAATCGTTCCGTCCGGCGCATCAACGGGAAAGTTTGAAGCACTTGAGATGAGAGACAAAGATCACAGATATATGGGAAAAGGTGTTCTGAAGGCTGTTAAGAACGTTAATGACGTTATCGCTCCCAAGCTCATCGGACTCAACGTTTTCGAACAGAATTTCATCGACAAGGTGATGCTTGATCTCGATGGAACGGACAACAAGGAGACACTCGGAGCCAATGCCATCCTCGGTGTATCCATGGCCTGTTCCAGAGCAGCCGCTGCCGCTCTTGACCTTCCTCTCTACAAGTATCTCGGCGGAGCCAATGCGAAGACACTTCCCGTTCCAATGATGAACATCATCAACGGCGGACAGCATGCGGACAACAGCCTCGACATTCAGGAATTCATGATCATGCCCGCGGGATTTGATTCCTTCAGAGAATCACTCAGAGCCGGAGCGGAAATCTTCCACAACCTCAAATCCATCCTTAAGGCGGAAGGCAATATCACATCTGTTGGTGATGAAGGGGGATTTGCCCCTAACCTCGGATCCAACGAAGAGGGAATTGCCGTTATCATCAGGGCTATCGAAAAGGCCGGATACAAACCGGGTGAACAGGTGCTCATCGCCATGGACTGTGCGGCAAGTGAATTTTATAACGAAGAGACAAAGACATACCATGTAGACGGAAAAGACATGACTTCCGAAGAACTTCTTGCCTACTACGAGATGCTCGTGGAAAAATATCCTATCATCTCTATCGAAGATCCGTTCGACGAAGAAGACTGGGAAGCCTTTGCAAAGATGGAAGCTGCACTTGGAAAGAAAGTTCAGATCGTTGGAGACGACCTTTATGTGACAAACAAGAAGAGACTCATCAAAGGTGTAGAAAACAAGGCGAGCAATTCCATCCTCATCAAGCTCAACCAGATCGGATCCGTTACGGAGACTCTTGATACGATCGAATACGCGAAGATCAATCACATGACAAACGTTGTGTCACACAGATCCGGAGAAACGGAAGATACTTACATCGCTGATCTCGCAGTTGCAACGAACGCAGGACAGATAAAGACCGGTTCACTGTCAAGAACGGATAGAATCGCAAAGTACAACCGATTACTCAGGATCGAGGAAGAACTCGGAGATTGCGCCGTATACAACGGAAAGAGCACGTACTATTGTCTTAAATAATAAAGATGATTCAAAGGCGGACTGATAATCCGCCTTTTTTTGTTGGCGGACTTTTTAATTCACGGAGGTGCAATTTATGAAAACGGTTATGGCTATAATGGTCTCAAACAGAAAAGACAGTGCGGAAAAGGTACAGAAACTTCTGACCGGATGGGGTTGTCTGATCAAGATGCGATTGGGGCTTCATGACAATGTGCTTGACAATTGTTCTGATGAGGGGCTCATCATCCTTGAACTTGTTGGCGAAACTGAAAAACATGAAGAACTCTCCAGAAAATTAAACGTTCTTCCGGGTGTCCAGTCGAAGTTTATGACCCTTTCCCTCGAAGAGGAATAAAAAATATAAACGGCAGGCCTGAGACCTGCCGTTTACGGCTTCTTTTTACCTCTCTGTTTTATCTGTTCCCTTCGTTTCCATGTTTGAAGTTTCCCGTCAATTTGGCCAGGAACAGCTGCATATCATATTCGTCTCCCGTCTTTTCCTTTAGTTCAAGCTTTTTGAAATCTCTTCCCCTGACGATCATCACCTGTTTACCATTCCAGTAAATCAACGCCTTTTCATCCTTTGTCTTTCGATAGCTGAAGGGTTTCTCTTCCTTCAGGATATTTCTCTTATCTTCTATGGCCATCACTCCCCATTTTTGATCGTTTAAACATTGTAGCATGAACAGATCGATAAAGTCTTTATCATTTGTCCGTTTACCGTCAGAGAAGAACTGAATTCTATAATGTGACATATGTCAAGCTATAAATCCGTCTTAAGCTATGTCAAAGACTAAGTTGGAAAAATAGAAGAATCGAAGGGGTAATCATGAGAAAGAGATGGCAGGATCAGGCGGCGGAACAGACCAGACAGGCCATTACGGATGCCGTTCTTCAGCTGATGAAGGATAAAAAACTCTCTGATATTTCGGTCAAGGATATTCATCAGAAAACGGGGTATTCCAGGCAGACGTTTTACCGTCACTACAATACGGTAGAAGATGTGGTTGAAGAGATGCTGAACGATGAATATGAAGGATTTATCGGAGACTTTCTCAGTTCGGAGACGGTTACGCTGAAGGGATTTATAGAAAAATTCCTGTCTACCTGTAAGAGAGAACCGGAAAAAATGAGGCTCCTGATGATGGAAGGCAATGAGCATCTACTGCTTAGGGGTTCAAGTAACATCATTCTGAAATCGCTTGACTTTGTTATCTCGAAAGAGGCGTATGCAGATCAGGCGGAATTCTATCTGACGAAGAAAATGGTGTTGGGGACGCTTACGGCGATTACAAATCACTGGATAGAAAACGGATTCAGGGAAACGGAAGAGGAACTTGCGTCGTTTATCGTGTCAAATCTTAAAATAAAGAAGGGAGTGAGAAAGATGTCTATTTTCGATAACATGTTTTTTATGAGTGTCGGTGCCGTGTCGGAGATGAAGAATAAGATGGAGGAACTCGTTAAAAAGGGTAAGATTACTCAGGAAGAGGCACAGAGAATGTTTGAGGATCTGAATGAGGGAAGAACGCTGAAAGATACCATGAACCCCATTACCCTGAGTATCGGATTTTCCGCCTACATGAATCAGAGAATTTCCGAATTGCTGAAAGACCTTCAGGAAAAGGGGAAACTGACCACCGAAGAGGCCAAGGAATATGTCAAAAAATATATTCCTGAAGAGATGAAGGAAAAGAAGGCCGAGGCGGAAGGGAAAAAAGATGAGAGTGAGTATGTCAGAAAGGAAGATTTCATGAAGATCATGGAAAAACTTGAGGCGATGGAGAAGAAACTCTCTGAACAGAAGGCTGACAAAGACGAAGAATAATCAATAGAAAACGAAAAGAGTGAGGAGACCGAGATCTCCTCACTTTGACATGATAAGGAATGAGTGTTTCCGGTATTATTTTAAACAAAATGTTTTCAAAACTGCATTACAGAAAATTCTTACGTATTTTTTAAAGAACAATTAATCCATCTCCGGTTCCTTCATCCGATTCATAAGGTATTCCGTTGATGATCCCCTCCTGAAAGTCCAACCCTCGCATGAAATTTTCAGGCGAGATAAGTATATCACAGGTAACGGGCAATCAATATCGTGTATGGAATATCGATCAAAAAAAATTAACCGTTCTTGATCCTCATGTGAATACTCTCGGATTTATAAAAAGATTTTCTCTGTAGAAGATGCTTTTTATAACGGTTAAAAACTTGACAGGTGTAACAAATCTGTGCTATCCTGAATCGTTACAGGTGTAACAGTTTTTGAATCGAAGGAGTGGATATGATCGGTAAAAAGCTGAACAAGACAGCGTGTAAAACGAGAAAGACCTTTAAAGAGGCCTTACTGAAGTTATTTGAAACGAAAAAAATAGATGTTATCACCGTAATGGATCTTCATGAAGCGACTGGGTATTCACGCCAGACGTTTTACCGCCATTATAAAAGTATCGAAGACGTCTATAAAGATATTATCACCGACATGTTTAAGGGATTCACCGAACAGGATGTTCCAGGGAAGACGGTTTCTCTCAATGAATTTATCTGTGGCTTCTTTCACTGGATAGAGAAAAACATAAAAACGGTAGACCTGTTTTTAAATGCTGGGTGTGAAACGATTCTCATCAGGATGTACTATACGTTGACACTGGATGTTCTCGAAGGCATACTGCCGAAAAAAGACTGTTCTGAAGCGGAGCGAACCAAGGAAAAACTGATCCTGCTCGGTGTCATCATGAGTATGGTCTATTACTGGTTTGAAACGGATTTTTCAGATACACCCGAACAAATGGCTACTTATATTGAGTCCAGACTGGTTCTTTAAAAGACTTGATGACATATGGAGGGAAAGATGAAAAAAGGATATCTTATATTAATTGTAATTGTTTTTGTGGCGATTACCGTTTGGTTCACGACGTATTTCACAGGACTCACGGTGGATGAGGACGTTACCCGTTACATCAGCGAAGGGGACGAGCATGTAGCGCTTTTCAACAGGGCCAGTGAAACCTTTGAACTGAACAATATTCTGCCGGTTGCCGTCAAGTGGTCCGAATACTGGAAGGAAACGCCTCAGATTGAGAAGATGACGGAAGAAATAGCGGAACTTTACGGTGTCAGAAGTGTCAGTTCTCTGACGAATTCCATGAGTTTTGAATCGAACGAGCAGGAGATACTCGTGGGAAGTCTTGAAACGAGTTATGACCTTGAGAATGAGGATCCGGATAAGATAAAGATGGTTATAGATAATGACAAGACACTGAAAGATAATTTCTGTTCGGAAGATAATCAGTCCATTCTCTTCATCCTCAACCTTTACGGAAGTGATGAGGTAAATATCAGTCAGGCGATGACGGGAATCTATGAATATCTCGATGGTACGGGAAGGGAATATTATCTGACGGGGAGTCCGGCAACGAGTTATGAGCTTGGAAAACTTTCCGGTCAGGACACACTGATCCTGATACCGGTTTCACTAAGTTTGATCGTTCTGGTTCTGCTGTTTATGTTCAGGACGAAGACCGGATTGTTTATGCCCCTGCTGGTTGTTATCATTGCGGATATCTGGACGGTTGGCATGATGCTTGTATCCGGAATAACCATGTCAAGTATTCTACTGCTTATCCCCATCATCATGATCGGGATCGGTGTTGACAACGCCATACACTTCATCTCAAAATACTATGAAGAAAGACATCTTGGTAAAAATGCAAAAGAGTCCGTCAGAATTTCCTATCAGGATGTGGGGAAACCCATGGTACTTGCCTGTGTGACGACGGCCGCCGGGCTGCTTTCACTGTTGACGGCGAGTATTCTCCCTATCAGCCAGCTTGGAATCTTCGGTTCAATCGAAATAGGTTTTATACTCCTTACTTCCATTGTTCTGGTTCCGGCGCTTCTGTTGCTTTTAAAACCACAGGCGAGACCCATACTGAATGAACATGGTGAGATGCCTTTTTTAAAAAAAGTGACGGAATTCGTCCTGAAGCATAGAACAATCACGGTAACAGTCATCATCCTGCTTTCACTTCTCATGGTGGCTCAATTGCCATCACTTTCCGTAGAAGCGGATCAGGCGGATTTCCTCGGAGAGGACAACGTGGCGATCGTCGGCGGCCGTTATCTCGAGGATCACTTTGGGGGTCAGGAACAGATCTCCGTTTATATACAGGGAAGCGGAGACGATCATATCTATCGTGATTTCTACTTCAACCGTGCCATGCGGGATATACAGAAATATGCGGAAACCATCGGAATCGCCTCCAATTCAAGGAGTCTGACGGATACGGTTACCGATATCTCGGGTGCCTTTTCGGGAACGCCTCATGTCCCGGGATCGAATGCCACAATGGAGCAGCTCTTCTTCATGATTCAGGACGGCGATTCCGTCAAACAGATCACCTCCATGAAAAAGAACGAGGCCAGAGCGATTCTTACCGGTTCCTTCGGTGCCTTTGAAGGGGAGATCTTTGATGTTGTCAAACCCGTAACGGATTATATAGAGGAGCAAATCCTGAGTGATTATAGAATAGCTGTACTTGATTTGGAAGATGAAATAACCCTTGAAGCATGGGAAAGGCAATTGGAACAGTTCCTGACTGCAAGGGGGGAAGAACTTGATCCGAAGCTGTTCGAATCGTTTGTTTCGATAAAGAAAAAATCATCCGAAGAACTGTTCAACACCCTTTCAGGGGAAGAATTACTAGACAGGTTCAACCATTTCCTGGAATATTATTATATGGAGCCGGTAGATATGGCAGCGTTTAAAGATATCGTTGCCAGCGATGAAGAGGGATTGTATGAAGAATTCCTGTATCAGGAGGAAACAACTCTGAGATCCGATATGGCTTATTCGGCTATCCACAGAGTGTACCCAACAATGAAAGAGGCCGATGCGCGTGAGATGGCGGCCTATGTTCAGGATGAAGAGGTTCCTATCGCCATAGCTTCGACTGATGAGGGCAAGCATATGACGATTAACTTGACAGGAGTGGATTTTATCACAAGCGGGATACAGGAAAAGATTACGGAAAGTCAGATCAATTCCCTTCTGATAGCCATCATCATCATCTATATCTTATTTGTGATTCAGATGAAATCGTTCCTCGTTGGGATCGTTTCAATGATTCCACTGCTGCTGACTCTACTTTTCAACTTTGGCTTCATATCGGGACTCGGCTTCAGTCTGAATGCCGCTACGGCGATTATTGCAGCGCTCATGATGGGACTGGGGATAGACTATGCCATTCATTATCTCAGCCGTTTCAAGATAGAGCTGAAAAGACTCGGAGATAAAAAGGCGGCTATCCTGCGAACTTCATCCACAACGGGAAGGGGGATCTTTTCAGGGGCTTTGACGACGTTCCTCGGATTTTTCCCGCTCTCTTTTGCGCGGGCATCCATGATGGGGCAGTTTGGTCTGATCTCGTCATTCAACGTCTTCATCACAACCATACTGCTCTTTACGCTGTTGCCGATACTGCTGATGATGATACCAAAAGAAAAATTTCTTAAATAATTAAGGAGGCATGAACATGAAAAAGGTTTTATTGTGGATTTTAATCTCGGCTTTTATCTTTTCAGCTGGATTTTCAAAGACGGCAAAGGAAGTCCTTGACGAGATGGAGGAAAACAGTCAGGGATTTGACAGTGCCAAGCAGGTTTATGAGATGGAGCTGATTGATTCAACGGGAAAGGTGGAGAACACCAAGGAAATGGAAGTCTATATCCTCGTTCTCGATGAGGGTAAAGGAACGGACAGTTATACCATGATGCGTATCATCAAACCGAAAAATCTGGATGGAACAACGGTTATGACGCTTGAGGAAGATGAACAGTATATTTATATGCCGAGTTACCGGAAAGTGAAGAAGATCACCGGCAGTACGAAGAATGACAACTTCCTCGATACCGATCTCAAGTACTCTGAATTATCCCTCGTTTCCGGGGATGTTGAGCAGGACAACGAGACACAGATGATCGAGGAAACGGATGTGCATTATGTGATCCGAATAGACATCGAGGATGATGATGTGGAATACGATTATATGATCATGACGGTTGACAGGACGTCGATGAACATGGAACGAGTCGAATTTTATAATGCCGATGATAAGATGCTCAAGACGATGACGGCTTCCGATTACGATGAGATCGATGGCTATACGGTTTTTGGCCGGCTGGAAGTTACGGATGTTGAAGCCGCCCATACAACGAGGATGAACCTCGTGGAAGCGGAGTTTGATATCCCGATCACCACGAAATTCTTCAGTACCCTGAATATGACCAGCAGGGTTTTAAGGTACAGATAATACATTTTTTTAAATTCTTTGTTCTTCTGTGATCGAAACTGATATCATCACAGAAGAACGGGAATTTATACTGAACGAAATATTTAAAGGGGGAAATACAAATCCAGGGGGGATTGAAATGAAAAGAGTTTTCATTTTACTTCTGTTCCTGATTGCATCCGGTGTACTCTTTTCCTGGGGGGGAGAATTTGAGTACAACATCGGGTATAACGGGAAATCAGAAGAGGTGGATATTTTTCAGAATTTTGGGGTAGATATATATTTTGACGCACAGACCGATTACGGCTATTTTTTCTCTGATGTAGAGGCAACGTTCTTTCACGGGATTTCCATGGATGCCTCGGCGGCATTTTCAAATCCGTTGCTGTTCTGCAACAGAACGAATGAAGGCATGCTGCCGACTTATATGAGCCTTGCCCTCGGACTCGACCGCTTTCTCATCAACATCAACGAACTGTATTATGAATATTCCATAGAGGATTTTGTTCTCAGACTGGGGCGTTTCAAGCTTCAGAAAGGAAGCGGGAATCTGTACAGCCCCTCGGATGTTCTGAGTTCCTCCTCCATGATGGGGGTGGGTTCGACTCCGGTCAAGGAACCGATAGACGGGATGCAGTTGCAGGGGTATTTTGATGATCTGGATATGGAGCTTTTCTTTACGCCATACACAAACATGTCGTTTCCTACCTATAATACCTATATGAAAACACTGATGTCGAGTGGCTATCTGACGGGGTATGCCGCCGGTGTCATCTCCGCAATAGACGGTCCGCCGACGGCTGTGGTTAACGTATCTGAGCGGTATGATTTTGAACAGGATTACCCGCTTGACTATCATGATATGAACTATGGACTCAGGGCGGGATTTACATTCTATGACATCCTGATGCGTGCGGCCTATTACAGAGATCATTTCCACTTTCAGGTGCCTACGTGGATCAGGCAGGATTATACAAGGGTATCCACCACAACGACGCTGGATGATGGAACGGTGGTACCGGCTGGCGGTCTGATATACGATTCAAAGGCGGAATTCGTGATTCCGGCAAGACATACCTTTACACTGGATGCACAGGGAGATCTGTTCGATTCGACGATATTCTATTTTGAAGGAAGTGCCATGATTCCTGAGAAGACCGAAACGGTACTCTTCTTTGACTATAACGGTTTTTATTCGACTTCAACAGTTCTCGATACCTTCGACAAATCGGTTTACCTGAAGGCGCTTGCGGGGATTGAATACACCGGTGCGATGACGGGACTCGGCCTGGAAGAGGATGAATTCAACCTCGGCTTCGAGATATTCAATTCCCTTGAAGGGGAATATTTTTCCTATTCTCCCGGTTTTGAAACCTTTCTGAGGATCAACAAGGCGGATCATGATTTTACCGCAGCCGTAGTCTGCGCCTTTTCAGAGATAGTGGATGACTACAAATTCGGTGTTTTGGTCAACGCAGGGATGACCTATTCCGGTTTCGAAGGGTTTGATGTGATCCTGGATACCTCGTGGGGTTACGCTGCTGACGAACTGCATCCTTTCTATATTCCGGATGGTTTCCTGAGCAGTATCAGTCTCGGTGCCAAGGGATATTTTTAATTCCAATTAAAACCCCCTCTTTAAATAGAGGGGGTTTTTGCTATTGAGACCGGTATAAACTATTTTGTCCGTTTATTCAATTTTATACAGGTAGAAAATTGTTATCCCTTCATGCTCAGTAAATAGTCAACGGTGTATTTCTGAGCCTCAAGGTGTCTGATCAATTCATCGTTTGGAAAGCTTTCTCTCAATTTTAGATACAATTCGATCAACATTTCTATCGAACGAATACAGCTTCCTTTGTCGTATTGCGGCACGGTGAGTTTAAGTCTTTCAAGCTCTTCCGGCACATCGGTTTCTATCTTTCTGACCCCTCTTGGCAGCTTATTATGTTTCATCAGAAGAAGCGGGCCGATGACGGATTGTCTGAGAAAGGAGATGAATTCGATGGTCTCAAAGAGTTCATTCCTGCCGAGTTTTGTCCCGGCATAATGAATCCAGACCCAGAATCTGTCTTCTATCCATTGAAGGTCCGGATAGGGGAAGGCGGCTGCTTCCTCTTTCATCCGTTCGCTCAGTTTGTTTTCCCTTTCCCATAATATCACGGGATCTTCTACCCGATGTGAAAGGTCATCGAGGGAGACGAATTTGAGATCGACATGCAGAAGCGGCGGACCGTAAAGACAGATGAGCAGGCGGGGTTCTCCCACATGTTCTCCCGTGAAGGCGGACAACAGGTGACCAAGACCTTCTGCTATCTGTTTTCGCTCATTCAGAACTTCCAGATAGTATTCGGGCTTGATCACAACGACGAAATCGATATCCGAATAATCGTCTATTTCTCTTGTGATGTAGGAGCCTCCCGCCGCAATCCCGTCAATCCTCAGATCTTCTTTGAAATAATCAAGGGTGTTGTCTATAAATGTTCTGTGTAATGCTGGAACCATAAATCCTCCTTTGATCTCTATAATTTTTTTTATTTATTATCGTATTGTAGCAGAAAACGAACGAATAGACAAAAATTGGCATGAACGGTGGGGAAAATACGTTCTATGATAAAATTTATCAAGAATGGGATACCGAGAGGTCAAGTGAATATGCTTATTCAAATTGATGAGAAATTTAAGAATCATAAAAGGCAGTTTATCATTCAATCCATGATGGTTGCAGGCGTTATAGCCGTTGTCATGATTGTAATGGATTTTATATCGGAAGGCGTTATCATTGCCTCTATTGGTGCGAGTGCTTCGATCGCTTTTGCCCGGCCACATACAATGACCGCTTCGTCAAGATATCTGATTGGAAGTTATGTTTTTGCCATCTTTTCAGCGTGGGTATGTTCCACTCTGATGAATTTTCTTCTGAGTGTGTTTCCGTCCTTTCAGAGGAATACCGCTTTAACCGTATTCGGTGCAATGGTCGTGGGACTAACGGTTTTTCTGACGGTTGTGACTGAAACGGAACATCCACCGGCATCGGCACTTGCACTGGGTTTACTGATAAGTGGATTTAATCTGTCGAGGGCAGCGGAGGCGATCATTGCGATAACGATCATAGCCCTTCTGCGAAGGATATTTCTTAAATATCTGATGGATCTGTATTGAGAGTGGCTTTATGTTATAATCCATGTAACAGACTGGAAGTCTTCAGTCTGAATTGATTAAGGAGATGAGAATATGTTTAAAAACAAAAAATTCAGAAGCGCAGGAGATGTTTTTGCAATCGTCTTGGAGGGGATGAATTAGGCTGCTGAAGCGTTGAGAAGGTAAACGAAACAACGAAGCCGGATTCATCCTGTCAACTGGAAAGGATGAATTTTTTGAACGAAAAAATTAAAAATATTGGAATCTTTGCACATGTAGATGCTGGAAAGACCACACTTACGGAACAACTGCTCTATCACACGGGAGCCATTTCACGTCCCGGAAGAGTGGATCATGGCGATACGCTTACCGATTCACTTGATCTTGAGAAAGAGCGGGGCATTACCATCTTATCCGCCTCGACCTCGTACTATTATAAGGAACAGAAAGTGAATATCATCGATACGCCCGGCCATACGGATTTTGTCGCCGAGGTTGAACGTTCCATGCTCGTTCTCGATGGGGCAATCCTTGTCATTTCGGCAAAGGAAGGGGTACAGTCTCATACGAAGCTGTTGTTCAACACCCTGATCAACAAGGGGGTTCCCACCCTTCTCTTTATCAACAAGATCGACAGGATGGGAGTCAATGTTCAAAAGGTCCTGAACGATATCAGGAGACTGCTCACGGGAAAGATTATTGTGATGCAGACCGTAAAAAATGAGGGGAGTCGAGATGCCGTTGTCGATGCGACGGGAATGAGGATGACCGATGACATTGTAGAGCTCCTGAGTGAAGTGGATGAAACACTGATGATGGATTATCTTGAAGGGATTACCCTGGAATCGCAACGATTAACTACCCTCCTGAAAATTGCCACAGGAGAATGCCTGGCGTTTCCCGTTTTCCTTGGGAGTGCCTTAAACAATATTGGGATAGAACAAATACTCAATGCCGTGAACGAATACCTCCCCCATTTCCAGAATTCGGATACGGAGATTCCGGGTGGAATTGTTTTCAGAATCGGACACACTCAGAGGCATACCGGACGATTTAGTGTTCTAAAGCTGACATCCGGCTCTTTGAAGAGGTATGACACCGTAGGCGGAGACCGAATAACAAATCTCTCCATTTGGGAAAACGGTAGGCTGAAAGCTGTTGATCGGATCAGTGCCGGGGAGATAGGACTTGTAACGGGGTTACATCATATGAACATTGGAGACACGTTTGGAGAAGCGAAGTGTGAGGCAGACATTTCGCTAGGAAAACCGACACTGAGGGCGAAGATAAGTCCCAAAAACAAGGCACGGAGGAAAGAACTGCTGGAGGCGCTTTCTCTGATGCGTGAATCGGATCCGTATCTCTCGTATGAACTCAGTGATTTTAACGACGACATTCACATCAACCTCTTCGGTTATGTCCAGATGGAGATTGTAAGGGAAATGCTCAGACGCGATTATGGTGTTGAAGCGGAGATGGAGGAGCCGATGACTATTTATATGGAAACACCTCTTGGAAGGGCTTCGTCTTCAAAGATGATTCATGAGGATCACCTGAGATTTTATGCCGGAATAGCCTTGGTGATCGAGCCTCTTGAAAGAGGCAGTGGAATTCAGTATTGTTCTGAAGTTGGAACGGGTGATCTGAAACCGACCTTTCAGAAAGGGGTAGAAGAGGGGGTGTCTGCCTATCTTGACCAGGGCTTGAAAGGCTGGGAGATGACGGACATGAAGATTACGTTCACGGACTTTCAATTCGACAGTGTTTCCTCAACGCCGAAAGAATACCGGGATCTTGCGCCCATCGTCCTTTTTGAGGCCTTAAAAAAAGTCGGTACAAAGTTGTTGTGGCCGGTCAGCAATTATACCCTGAATATCCCTGTTTCCGCGATGGGAAAGGCCATCTCGGATTTACAGCAGATGAAGGCAGTCATGAACGAACCCGTTATCGACGGGGAAACGTGCATTATCAAAGGGAGCGTTCCCTATGAAAATCAGAAACATTATGAGATAAAGGTACACGAATACACATCCGGTATGGGCTTTTTTGAATCGAAATTTGGCGGATATGAGGATGCACCGGTAGATATGTACCGTGAACGCGAGAAATTCAAGGTTGATCCGGGAAACAGGGGGAAATATATTTTATCGAAATTAAGTGCTTTTTAAAAGGGGATGGGGAATCCCCATCCTCTTATTTTTTTCTGCCGATATGCAGCATATGCTCACTACCGGCCCAGGTAACGGGATTGGTAGCAAGCTGAAAATTCAAATCGAGCCATTCATCGTAGGCCTCATCAGGCAGGCTCATGATTGCATCCTTTGTCTGTGCCAATAATCCTTCAAGACCTGTAATGGCCAATGTTTCTATTTCAAATTTTTCCATCAGCGGTGTTATGGCCATCGGATCTATAAAATAGGCCGTTGTGAATCCGGGATTATCTTTACTGACGATATTGACTCCATCCTTTGTGTAGTTGATCAACTGATCCTTGTAGCCGATAATTCCTTTGGGATAATAGGTGACGCAATCGTTGATCGGTGCAAAGGCGGAAATGAAAGCGGTGAAGAGTAATCCACCCGGGTTCAGCCTTTTAAGACATTCACCGATGGCCTTTTCCCTGTCATCCTCTGTCACGAGATGATACAGCGGACCAAAACACAGAACCGCATCAAACATCCCTTCCACCGTTTCGGATAAGTTCAGGGCATTGGCGTGAATATAGTTCCTTAAGGTAATGCCATTTTCTTCCGCTTTTTCTCTCGCCAGTTCAAGATTCTTTGATGAAAGATCTACGAGTGAGACCTCATGACCTCCCTCAGAGAGGTAGATGGCATATCTTCCCGGGCCACCACCCACGTCAAGAATCTTTGATCCGGGTTTGAGAAAATGATTCAGATACTTTTTTGTCATGTCAAACTCTATCCGGTTTTTTTCCAGTCTTTTCCATTCAATGGAAGGGTCCTTATCGTAAAAACGTTCTACTTCTCTCATTTTGCGCCTCCTTTATGGAAATTAGTCTCATTTTATCATGTTTTCATAAGAAGATCTAAAAAACTTCAACCTGAAACAATTAAGATATCAAATTAATTATTTTTCTGTTATAATACTTTGCCGACAAAATATTTGCCGGCTTTGAAAAATGTCAGATGGAAAATGACTGACAGGATACAGGTGATAGAAAATGGATGCGCTAAACCAACTGGAATGGCTGTTCAGAACTCTCGGCAGGATGCATCAGAACATATTGAACCAGAAGGAGATAGAAAATGATCTCAGTGACGCCTCTCATCCGATCATTCTTTTTGTCCTTCGGAATGATATGAAGAATATGATAGCCTCACAGAAAGAAATAGCGGATGAGATCGGTATCAGTCAATCGACCGTAGCGATTTCCATCAAGCGAATGGAAAAGGCCGGTTTACTGAAGAAGGTACAGGACGAGGATGATTTGAGAAGAAATCTTATCACACTCACGGAAAAGGGCATCAGTTATACGGACAAATTGCATCGGATAGCCGATGAGGTAGACCGTGGGCTCTTCAGAGGTTTTTCGGAGGAAGAACTGGGAATTTTAAAAAATTATTATAGTCGAATGATAGATAATTTAGAAGGGTTGGGGGCAAAAGTCCCGGTTAATTTAAGTAAGAAGTGTGAAATTAAGGAGTAAAAAATGGAAAAAACAATGAATTCAGTAAAAGAAAACAAGATGGGGACGATGCCGGTCAACAAACTGCTGCTGACGATGTCCATTCCAATGATCGTTTCGATGCTGGTACAGGCGTTATACAACGTCGTAGACAGCATCTTTGTCGCACAACTCGGTGAAAATGCACTGACAGCCGTTTCACTCGCATTCCCGGTACAGAATCTCATGATCGCGGTTGCAGTCGGAACCAGTGTCGGTGTCAACGCCTTTTTGTCGAGGAATCTTGGGGCTAAAAAATTTAAAATGGCCAACAAGACAGCCGATAATGGGATCTTTCTTGCTATTGTAAGTTTTCTGGTATTTGCCATCTTCGGACTGACGGCCTCAGATGTCTTCTTCACATCGCAGACGAAGATTCAGGAAATCATCAAGATGGGGTCGGACTATATCTTTGTCGTTTGTACCTTCTCATTCTTCCTGTTTTTACAGATCATGTTTGAGCGATTGCTTCAATCTACGGGAAAGACATTATATACCCTGTTTTCGCAGGCAACAGGTGCCATTATCAACATCATCCTTGACCCGATTCTGATCTTCGGTTATCTCGGATTCCCTGCAATGGGGGTTAAGGGAGCTGCCATCGCTACCATATGTGGGCAGTTGTTTGGAATGTCCATCGCTTTGTATTTCAACATGAAAAAGAACCATGAGATAAAGATTTCCTTCAAGGGGTTCAGACCGGACCTCAAAATAATCGGCAATATCTATTCGGTAGGGGTTCCCTCTATCATCATGGGGTCTATCGGATCCGTCATGACCTATTTCATGAATCGTATTCTTATCTCCTTTACCACAACGGCGACGGCTGTCTTTGGCGTTTACTTCAAGCTTCAGAGCTTTGTCTTTATGCCGGTCTTCGGTTTGAATAACGGAATGGTACCGATTGTGGCCTATAACTTCGGGGCGGGGAACAAGGAGCGAATCACGAAAACGGTCAAGCTGAGTGTTATGTATGCCTTTGGGATGCTGGTTATTGGCGCGCTTGTGATGATGCTGATTCCGGATCAATTGCTGAAGATGTTCAACGCAACGGAGATGATGCTTTCTATCGGTATTCCGGCGCTTCGAACGATCGCCATCAGTTATTTTCTTGCCGGTTTCTCGATCATCTCCCTATCTGTCTTTCAGGCTCTGGGACATGGCCTTCTCAGCTTGGAAGTCTCGGTTATCCGACAGCTGCTCGTTTTGCTGCCAAGTGCCTGGCTGCTGTCGATGACGGGAAATGTCAGCAACGTCTGGTGGTCGTTCCCGATTGCCGAGATTACGTCATTTGTGTTCTGTATGATCTTCATGAGACGTGTTTATAACAAGGAAATCAAGAAGCTTAATACGGTAGAATTTGAAGCACGTCACGCTTTTGCAGAAGATTAAGGCTTATTTGTCAATAAAAACAGGCGGGGTTTTTCCCGCCTGTTTTGCTTTTGAGACTGTTTATTCAACAGAGATATAGACTTCTATCGTTTGGTTATTCCTATCCTGACTGTCGTTTGTGTACAATTCAAAATCACAGTCAAATTTTCTCTTTAAATCAGAGGCGTATACCGCCTGCCATATTTCTCCCACAATCTTCTGAATCTGACCTTTTCCGACAAACCTGGCATATTTTCCAGCTTCGATCACTCTTTCTTCAAGTTCCGGATTCCCATTTTCTTTTACCCGTGCCGCACACATGAATCGATAAGGCTTTGTGTGATCCCCTTCATAGTCCGTATACAGTCCGATGGTCTGTATATCTTCTCTGTTTTTGATACTTTCAAGCACACCCTTTCCAAGAAAATGCTGCCACATCTGGCCTATATCTGTTAATGCCTTTCCCTTTTCATTTGTCGTTACGGTAGATTGTCCCACAACCTTCATTTCGTTAAGTGTTACGATATCGTATTTCATTTCTCTCATCTCCCTTTTTCGTTCTGGAAGATTATAAAACTCCAAATATGACATCAGTGTGTCATATTCAAAGGGTGCCTGCAAAAGACCTGCTGAAAGATAAACCTTTTTCCATAAAAGAACATGAATCCCCGCAATATAGCCCTATAGTCTCATGATTTTTTCAGCCTTTTTCTTCAGTCTGTTTTTTAATTTCTCAGGAGAACAATCAAGCAGATAGTCGGCAAAAGACAGGATGTAATTCGTCATCCATTCATCTATTTCAGTTTCTAATGAAACGCGTATACAATCCTTCAAAATCTTAATTTCACTGGAAAAGAGTTCTTCATTTACACGAAACAGGGCACTTTTCGTCAGCCATAAAACAACAGACTCGCTTTTACTGCTGTCAAAGGAAGTCAACCGATAGGTTTCTGTATCATATGCTTCGCGATCAAAATGGATTTCGGTCAGTTGTATCTGTTCAACCCGTGAGATCCTGAACGTTCTGTAATCATTTCTCGAATGGCAGAAGGCGATCAGATACCACATCTTTTTCTTGAAGATCAGTTTCAGAGGGTCAACGATTCTTTCAGTCGTTTCATTCGATTTATTCCGGTATCGGATTTCTATACTCACACTCTTTTTCAAGGCATCCTTGATCTGTTCAAATTTCATTTTTTGAGTATTGTTGTCAAAGGGTGTGAAATCGACTTCAAGGAAATGTTCCGTATCTTTTGAGAATAATTTTTTAAGATGCGTCATGGCCGTGTTGTTGTCATTGTACTCCGCTATCTGTAGGACTTCCAACCCAAGGAGGAGGCCGTTCTTCTCCTCTTCCGAAATGATGGCCTTGTCCAGCACAAAGTCTTTCAGGAGACTGATGCCGCCCCCGCTGCCTTTATCCGTGTAGATGGGAATACCACTCATTGAAAGTGTTTCGATATCCCTGTATATGGTTCTTGTAGAACAGTCAAATTCCTTCGCCAGTTCTGCTGCCGTCATCCGCTCTTTGTTGAGCAGGAGATGTACGATACTGAACAATCTGTTGATTTTCAAAGTGTTGCCCCTTTAAAAAGATCCCCTTGCTACGATCATTATAACTCATTGATATCGAAATATGATCAACGCCTTAGTCTTTCATAATCTTTAACTCTATCTGTTTTTATGATAAAATGAACGATGATCTTATCTTTGAGTATTAATGAAAGAAGGCGTAGAATTGTGGATCCAAAAACAATCGTAAAAGAATTTTTTGAAAGAGTTTATAATCAGAGAGACTATGATTGCGTGATGACACTATTTTCGGATGATTATTATGAACACACTGAAAATGGGGCACGTAGTAACAGGGATGCCTGTGATATCATAAAAAACGCCACCACAATCTTTCCGGATCTGAGTGTTCAGATCGACAACATCATTGCCGAAACAGATAGAGTTGCCGTCCGGCTAACCTTTTCAGCAACCCATAAAGGGGAGTTCTTTGGTGTTCCGGCTTCCGGTAAAAAGATAGTGTTTGAGGCGATGGAATTCTTTAAAATCGTAGAGGGTAAAATTGTAGAGTCCTGGGGAAATTGGCCTATATACGATATCTTGGAGCAAATGAAATCGTAATAACCCAAAAAACTCATACAGAGATGATTTTGCCGGCCCCTTATAAGGAGTAGCTAATTTTATAATAATCTGAAATCACACTCGTCTATGAAAAGTCGTATTTCGGAAAATATCTAACATTTCTTATTATACGGAAGAATTGCTTCAGCAATCTTTGTATTAACGAATTAGAAAGGCGTTTGTACATCTGTCATTTCGTGATTTTTACAAACGAAATCAAGATATCTCTTGCTTCTAAACGATAAAAAACTGACAATCAGGTTCAAGAAATCATCTCCTCGAAAATGGTATCATCCATCCGGAGGTCGGGTATGAACAGAGAGGAAAGAATCAAAGCGGTCAATACGATGATGGACTTCATGGAAGAACATTATCGTGAAGAACTATCACTGAAAAGGATAGCCAATTCATGCGGTTATTCGCCCTGTTATGCCTCAAGGTTGTTCAAACAGCTTACCGGTAAGGCTGTTTTTGAACATCTGAGAGCTTTGAGGTTGACGAGTGCAGCTCTCAGACTGCGGGATGAAGAACACCGTGTGATAGACATAGCCTTTGATTTTCATTTTAATTCTCATGAAGGTTTCACAAAGGCTTTTTCAAAACAATTCGGGATCACACCGAAGCACTATGCCAGACAAACACCTCCAATCAAACTGTTCATGCCCTATCGTGTGAATGATCCTGATAAAAATCCAAAAGGAGTTGATTCGATGTCAGACAAGAAAGAAATCAGAACCGTTTTTGTACAGGTTGTGGATAGAGAAGCGAGAAAATTTATCATACGAAGAGGGATCAAGGCAACACATTATTTTGAATACTGCGAAGAGGTTTCCTGCGACATCTGGGGGATACTGACAAGTGTCAAAGGTGCTTTGAATGAACCGATGGGTGTATGGCTTCCGGATAATATGATCAAACAGGGAACATCGAGATATGCTCAGGGGGTGGAAGTCCCTCTGGATTTTGAGGGAGAGATTCCCGAAGGGTGTGAGATCATTGAACTTCCGAAGTGCAGGATGATGATTTTTCAGGGACAGCCTTATGATGATGAAAATTTTGAAGTGGCCATTCAGGAGGTCTGGGAGGCAATTGACTCGTACGACCCCGAATTTTACGGGTTCAAATGGGCTCCTGAAGATGCCCCTCGGTTTCAGCTGGCCCCTCAGGGCTACAGGGGTTATATTGAAGGCCGGCCGGTTCGCATAAAGATGTAGAAAATAAAACAGGCGGAAGCCCTTCCGCCTGTTTTATTTTAAACCAAGTTTAATACAAATAACCACACTACTCTTTTTATAACCGCTTTCCGTCTATCTATGCCCTTCAACGATTTCTTCCAAATCGCAAATCCTGTCGATGACGGATTATATAAGCTTTTAAACTGATATTTTCCGTTTTTTCTTCATGAAACTGTCTTCCGACAGGCAGATGTGCTTTGTATGGGCACAAAATTCACTGCCGCTTCTTTCAAAGTCTTTATCCCCTTTTTTATAACGGCTTACCGCTTTATCCGCTGTTTCTATTTTGCCAGTAGCAATAAAAGAATGGGACAGGGGCATTACCAATAGAATTTGTACCATATAACTTTTAATTTAGCGGCCCATTTGAGTGTGAAATGGACAGACTTGACAAATTTGATTATTCGGTATAAAATAGAACAACATTCTAAATAATAGAACTATGATATAAAATAAATATCAATGTTCTACTTAAAGAGGTGATAACAATTCCGAACAAAAAAAAGATCACAAAAGATGAACGGGTCAAAAAGGTATTTGCCGAAACCACGATGGAGATGATCAGGGAACATGGTATAGAATCTGTGACGGTAAGGAAGGTGGCCGAGGCGGCATCCTACTCGCTTGGAACTTTATACGGTCATTTTAAGAATCTGGATGAGCTGTTGTGGTACACGAAGCGCTTCTTCGTCGATGAGATTTCACAATACTTCGACTCTGATAGCGTCAAGCGGGAAAATGACACCTTTAAAAGTCTTCTCAAAACCTATGTGGATTATTTTGTAGAGAACCGCAATGTGTTTAAGTTTTTCTTTTTTACCTCGCTGGATAAGTCCGAAAAGGGGGAATTCAACCTTTCACAGATTACGAATGTGGATAAAAGAACGAAGGAGATTTTCCTGCAGTACATGAAGGAAAGTGCCTGTACACCCGTACAGCTTGAAATAAAACTGAAGTCCATGCTGTATTCGATACATGGCATGCTGATGATTTATGTCACGGATAATGAAGAATTGACGAAAGAAGCGTTGTACAGGGATTTTTCAAATATAATGGACAGTCTCTTTGAATAAACAGAGCGACTTGTAAACAGGAGAGGTGAGCAAATGAAGGCATTGGTCTTATACGATACGGTCTTCGGAAATACGGCAAAGGTTGCACAGGTGATAAATGATCAGCTTAAGTCTATCGGTGAATCGGAATTGAGGGATGCGGATGCCTTTTCCGTCTCTGATCTAAATCGGATAGATTATCTGATAGTCGGTTCTCCCACGCGGGCTTTCACGATGACACCCAAGTTGAAGAGGGTCCTGAAAGCTCTTCCAAAAGGGAAGCTGAAAGGTGTAAACTGTCTTTCTTTTGATACCAGATATGCGATTGAGGATGTCGACAACAAGGTCTTTACGTTGATGGCCGGAACTTTTGGCTACGCGGTGAAAAAAATAACCCGCGTGCTTAAGAGAAAGGGGTGTTCCGACGCTGTCAGATCTGAGGTGTTCTATGTGAAAGAATCCGGTGGACAGCTGATGGCGGGCGAACTTGAGAAGGCCGGAAACTGGATAAGTCAGAATATTCAATGAATCGGGAGTGAGAATGATGTCTTTATATGTAGAGGAAAGAGAATGGAAACAATTTTATAAGGCGGCGGCGATCAGTCTTTTTATCTTTCTCGGATATTCGGTCCTGACGATGATATTGATGCCAATCATAGGTGCACAGCCTGAGACGGTGAGAGAACTATTTGAAATGATAGAAAACAACCGGTTAACCGCCCTGATAAGACTTGATTTTCTGACCATCTGTGTCATGCCCTTGTATTTCATCATCTATTTCGCGGTTTATGGTATTTTAAAAAAAGATAAGCCTGTCAGCAGTCTGTTCTGGATGATTCTCCTGTTTTCGGGGACCATCCTTTTTCTGGCAACGCCGTCGGCTCTGTCGCTGATTCCGTTGAGTGATCAGTATCATACTGCAGTCGATCCGGTGGTGAAAAACAACATGATTGCCGCAGCTGAGGCCTTGAGAGCATCGGACATGTGGCATATGACAGGCGCCTTTGTGGGATCTGTAATGATTCAGATAGCATCAATCGGGATTTCTTTCCTGATGATGAGATCTTCCGTTTTCGGAAGAAAATTAGGTATAATAGGCGTGATTACACACACACTTGATCTGATACATTTTTTCTTTTTTATTATCGACCTCGAAGTACTCAGTACGGTATTCATAGGTACAGCCGGTATCTTATATCTGATCCTTTATGCATGGATGGCTATTCAATTACTTAAGGTAAGTAAATCATGAGGTGAGCGAATGAAAGCACTGGTTTTATACGATTCGGTTTTTGGAAATACCGAAAAAGTTGCACGGACGATACATGAGGAACTTCAGAACGTTGGACAATCGAATTTGAAAAACGCCGATACATTCAGAGTTTCAGATCTGAATCAGATGGATTTACTCGTTGTAGGCTCTCCCACAAGGGCCTTTACGATGACCCCGAAGATGAAGACGCTTTTGAAAGGGCTTCCGAAAGAGAAACTGACCGGTATCCGTTATCTTGCTTTTGATTCGAGGGCAAACCTTGAACAGGTCAATAACAAATTCCTCACTTTCATGGTGGGGCGATTTGGCTATGCCGCGGAAAAGATCTCAAAGATCCTTGAAAAGAAGGGGAGCAAAAAAGCGGGAGATTTTGAAGCCTTTTATGTGAAGGAGTCTGAAGGGCCGTTGATGGATGGAGAGCTTGAGAAAGCAAAAAGATGGATAAAGCGGTCCGTTTCCTGATAATCTGGCCGTTTTGGTGGCGGAATCACTGAGGTTTTAAACAGATGCAAACCTATAGGGTATCATCAGGTGGATATAAGACGATAATGAATCTTACTGGATTTTAAATTCCAGGTCAATGGTGGTGTTTATGAAGAAGAAAAGATGGTTGATCATCCTGATCATCGTTGTGAGCGTTGTAATCATTGCAGGTATTTTTGCAAAAGATTTTCTGGATAAAACCGAAAAGGAGTTGGAAGAATTGGAGCAGCTTGGCTTTGCTGAGATAGATATCAGCGGAATTCCGGATGGAAGCTATAACGGATATTATAAGCAGTTTCCGATAGAAGTTGAACTGATCACAACGGTAAAAGATGGTAGAATATCAGATATTGAAATAAAAAAACATATTACCGGTCAGGGTCAGGAGGCGGAAAATATCACTTCTGCTGTGATCAGAGAGCAGTCGCTTACAGTTGATACGATCACGGGGGCAACCTACAGCAGCCTGGTCATATTGAAGGCGGTAGAAGATTCTCTTTTAAATCTGAAGAAGTGAGCTTTTCGTACCCTTTAAACGGAGTACGTTGAAAAAGATACGGCCATCATTTGTATAAAAATTCCCGTTAAAACTCTTAATGGGAATTTTTATATGGGGGTTGAAGGCTCTATATATAGAGTAGTATAATGACGTACTTTCTGAAGGAGGAGATAATATGCCGAGAATGAATGAAGGCGGAAATTTTGTGTATGGAGTTTCAGTGATGAGAGAGACTTTTGAGGTGAAAATTCCCCCGCAGGCGTACGAGGAGTATCACTGTTGTAAGGATGACGTGTTTATTCTGATGTCCGGGAGTGATGAGAGTGGTGGTTTCTGTGTGACCAGCAAGCGATTATTGGCGCAGTCGGAACTTCACAATATTCTTTTTGACAACCCAGTCCTGAATGATGAACAGATTCATGAAGAATGGATTCAGTACAAGGGAAGAAAATATACCTGCCGAAAGAATAATGCCGGGAAAATCCGCCTAACCGCAAAGGATCTGGAAGAACTTGAGATGCATTCCGGTGCGGAACTGATGTGTATCAGAGGAACGGATATCGCCTTTTCCTTTGCCGCAAAAGGAATCCTGATTCAAAAGATGAAGGAATACGGTGGAGAATTGGAGATGTTTTGAAAGTTTTTGCTTTTTGATGCTCTATACGAATGGTGTTTCGGGGAGTTCTTATGAATTCCCCGAATTCTTCATGACTTTCAAGAGTAATGTTGCGCCTTTTAACTGTGCTTCAACGATATAGAGATTCTGTCTCGTGTTTTCAATGATGATTTCAGAATATTCTGCCAGTTTCATCTCATTTACCTTTCCAACAATTCCCATTTGATATTTTTCAAGTCTCTTAATTCTCTTCTCAAGCAGTTTAACGGTTCCGGTAGAACCAGGAATATCCGAAAAAAACATGCCGATGTTGAAATTTCGAATATCATAATCGAATTCAGAGATATAGGACTCGATCGTTTTTATTGTCTCGTCTTTTCCGGCCTCCGTCAGACTGTAAACCTTTTTAGGCGGCATTTCACCGTCTTTTTCGGTCATAACCGAGAGATAACCCTTTTTATTTGCCTGTTTTACCGTTGCATAAACAGTTGAATCGGCTATCTTATACCAGCTGTTGACATTCATCTCTTCCAATTTCTTTATGATTTCATACGCGTTGATAGGTCTTTCATAGATGATTCCAAGGATCATCGTCATCGCTTTTGACAGCATGTAATCTCTCCAGTCTTTTATGGGGTTTAAAGAAAAAAATGCCTTTTTATTGAACTGATCGTATTTTCAATGGAGGTTGACCCATCTATCGACAGTATTTTATATCCATACACTTTTGCCTGGGCAGTTACAATCTGTCCAAACTGATGATCTCTTTCCATCCAGTTTTTAAAGGCGGTATCCGGTTCATTGCATTCAGCAAGAATATATTTTATAAACTCTCGTTCCGAATACTTTTTAACTTGAAAGTCTTTTGTGGGAATCATATAAATCAACCTGTCAGTTGGAACTTTATACTCCTGCATCAAATCCGGGATCAAGGCAGCCCCTTCAACGATTATTCCATGATCCTCGGGCAATGAGAGCAAATCATCCATTATCATCTCAAACCTTTCCCGGTAAATCTGAAATTCCTCCCCCACCTGTATCTCAACGGGTCTCATCCAGAGTTCATTCCAGTTCGGATTTTGCCATTTACACAACAACGGATGTTTTTCAGGAATGATGCGTTTAAGATGTTCTGAATCATGATCATCAACCTTGTAGTAATGCAATAAATATTCTTGGGATAATAGTTCTGAAACGGTACTCTTTCCGGAACATGGAGAACCACCTATGAAATACGTTCTGTTGATTAATGCCTTTATCTTATCCTTTTGCAAAGAAATGCTCCTTTCAA
>Ga0116162_10000532_pt1 | contig 27294 bp, 56 predicted proteins | sample AD_UKC105_MetaG_FD_89875 | JGI IMG/M metagenome (GOLD analysis project Ga0116162, IMG submission 89875) | Active sludge microbial communities of municipal wastewater-treating anaerobic digesters from Hong Kong - AD_UKC105_MetaG | ecosystem: Engineered > Bioreactor > Anaerobic > Digestate...
ACAGAACAGACAATCGACTTAGGTTATAAATTTGCGCAGTCAGGAACCTATGCAAGCCCCGTTGAAGCCAACGGCACGGGTTATGCAAGATTTATCGTGAACGGAACGGCGCAGAGTATATGGATTAATACCGTAGGCAAGGAGAAGCTATTCATTCAAACTCAGAACAGCGCAAGCATTAGTGACGTTACCGTCAGGATTGAGAAGGTGATAGCATGATGAAATTAATTATTCTTTCAAGCTCGGAAACCAATCCGGCGCGCTTCCTCTTCACGGGGCTTGACAACGCATTTTCTTTCACAGACACAAGCCCAGTAACTTTCAGTTTTTCAAGAGGGTGATTCTATGATTGTTATCAAGCAAGGGTCAACGGGTATAATAAATGTAGTTACAGCAATTGACGGCACAGCAACGGACTTGACGAGCGTTCAGGCGAAGATTTACGCCTCGGACAAGACAACGGTAGAGGCAACTTACACAATCTCTGACGCTGAATTAAGCAAGACGGACACCGGGACATATCAGCTTGTGATTGACACATCGTCAGCCGGGCTTGATTTAGATGCAGGGCGTTACTATATCGAGCTGTCAGGCACTTACAACACAAAGACTTACCTTGACAGAGAGGCGTTTGAAGTGAGGTTTGTTTAAATAACAGGAGGGGACAGATGCAGCACGAACAGAAGGAATGTTTATACGAAAAAGATAAACCTCTTAGGAACAAAGTCAGGGAAACGATACACAACAAGATTTTAACCGTCAATGAGGTCATCACAGAGCTTTATAAAATTGTCGAAGATGAACAAAAGCGCAACAGGGAGAAGAATGATATGCAAGATGTGCAGATGGAAGAACTGAAAGCATTAATTCAAGAGGTTGCATCTCATCAACAGATCACGCATGTTGACATTGAACTTCTGAAAGTCAAAGTTGAACGGCTCGAAAAATCCGTTGATGACTTGAATGAGAACGTGACGAACGGTCTTGCAAGAAAGATCATGTCAGAAGCTTATCAAAATAATCAAAAGCAGAACACAGAGATGATTAAAGAATTGACAGGCATCATCAAACAGAACAGCAGCAACAACACAGAGACAATTCAGAACCAGAATAAAAATAATAATAGTTTACTCGAAAAGATTTTTACAAAAGGTGGATTCGCCGTAGCTGTTATTACGGCGATTGTAGCGGTCATAAAACTTATAGCAGGATGAAAGGAATGGTGGAAATATGCAGGAATGGGTACCTTTAATCATTACAGGAATTTTTGCAGCCTTCGGGGTTGCGATTTGGGCGTTTGTGTCTAATCTGCTTAAAAAGTTTGATCAGATACTCAACAAAAACGCAAAGAAGGTTGACTTGTTCACAGAGCAGTACATGGGAGATACAGCGTCTGATGAGATGTGGAAGCAGCTCAGATACATAGGTGAATCGCTTGTAAGAACAGCAAATGAAATGATTGCTCTTGATTCGTTTCGCAAATCACAGAATACTGAATCCGGAAAACCTGACGGAGCTGTTACGGATGTTTCTGATCAGCTTGGCGGAAGCAACAAATAACGAAGAATGGAAGCGGATAGAATATAACTTTAAAGTATCAAAGCAATCGCAAGAGATTGCGAAAGATGTTTTGTCCGAAGCGTTTGAAAGATGGAATCAAGCCGATAACTAAATTATAGTTATCTTCTCTCACAGGACGGCTTGACATAAACGAGTGCGGTAAAATCTAAAATCAGAGGAGGATACCCCCAGTGTTCAACTCGCCGCACTCTGAAAGGTTGGTGATCAGAACTAATCTAATTTTTTAGAGGAAGGTGATCACATGACATAAAAGAAGCAGCCCCCCTCTTAATTGAGGGGGCTTATTTTTTTTTGGTGGTTGTTTCCATATGCTTTTCGTAACATAAAATCTTACCGAAACGGTAAGAATTAAGCCTCAGTTATTCGGAAATTCCGGACAACTTCCGAGAAAACCTCGTATGTTCAACAACCGAACTAAAACAGCCCCGCAATCCCGCTTATAGATTCAAAACTGCTCAGGATGCTTTTAATAAGCTCCAGTAACTTTTTTAGTATAATTGTACCTAAGAAACGTCATAAAACAGGAGATAAGACAGTAGAGGTGAACAGAGAAGAAAAAAAGACCTCGTAATTCAAGCGTTATGAAGTTTTAGACTCCAATCGAATATAAACATTCATTGTGTTGTATTTTACTCTCTAAGGTATTTAATCAGTACGTAAAGAACTTGGGAATTTTAGAAGGAGTCACGCTAACATATTGTACCATTGTCTGCCAGTGTTTTGTAATATACACTTACCTATGATTTAAAGAACGTGCTATGAGGCGATAAACGCTTCTTGAAAAAAGACTATTAAATGATAATTTACATAGCTTTTGCATAAAGAGTAAAACTAAGATAGCAAAAGCGTTGAAACGATATTTAGCGATAAACAGACGTAATCGGCTCTAAAAGCTCATTACAGCACTTCGTATTCGATACAATTTATTATATAATAAATTGTACTTAAAAACACACAAAGGGAGATAAAAAAAATGTATATCCAGAAAAAAATAACAAAAAAGAGAGCGGTGGAGATTATCAACAAAGTAAGAGAAGAAGTGAAAGAATTAAAGAACACATTAGGGGAATACGGATTAACAGAGGGTGAACCTCTTGCGGTAAACTCTAAAGAAGATCCGACAGTATGGTGGCTTTATGACGGTTACACCGATTCAATAGCCACGCTGTGGGACGAAACAGAATGCCTTACACTCAAAACAGCTCTCTCGGGTTTTTGGTATGTAATAAGAAAAGCCGAAGATGGCTGTTGGTATCAGTCTTACGAAGGCGCATGGAACGGCCTTCAGGCGCAGGAAATTGCGCCAAAGGCACTTATGACTATGGATTGGCAAGATTGTCTAATCTGGTCAACCCTTAATGAGAAATGGAATGGGTTGACAAATCAGAAAGTATCTGACCCTTTGACTTGGGGTGAATACGAGGCGTTAAGAGCAGCGCGAGTATAATCAACCATTAGAAACGTTTGAACCCCTCAGAGGGCCGTTTAAGGCCCTCAGGAAGGAAAAAAAGGAGAGTGGAAATATGACGTTGAAGAATTTCTGGGAAGAAATTAACGGTGTGGAACTTGAAGGCGGTTATTCAGTTAAAGTTGAGAACATAACATTTGGTAGTGGAGCGAATGTTGTAATTTTAGATAAGGACGACAAGGAAGTATACACGGAAAGCTTTGACAGCGTAGATCAGTGTTGTAGCGTCATCAACACTTTAGATAGAGATGAATACGAGCACATAGCAGCGTTTGAAGAATGGCTGCAAGGCTTTTTTTGTGATGCTGACGATGGAGAGAACGTTGAGGGGTTAAACGGAATATTCGTCACCACTAACGGGTATGACGCAATATTGATTGATGATCCGTTTTACGGGATAGTAAGAATGTTCGATGTTGATCCTGCCACGCTCAAGGACTATTTAGCGAGCGGTGGAGACTTTGAAAACTGGTATACCGTAGAAGAATTTACTGGAAAGCTTAGCGAGCTTGATGTAGTGGCATATTGGAAAGGCAGCAAACTCGTTGTTGCTCCTGAGTTCGAAGAAAGAAAACGCTTTCACCTCGGGGAGTATTACGATCTCAAAAAAAGATAATTCATAGAAAAACAACCGACACCCTTCGGGGTGTCTTTTTTGATAAATTACGTAAAACTAAGATAGCGATAGTATAGATACGTTATTCAACAATAATTCCTTGTAAACCGTTCTAAAAGCCCGTTACCAGATTTGGCTTTCGATACAATTTATTATATAATAAATTGTACTTAAAAACCACAACAAAAAAAGGGGATGAAGGAAATGACAAAGATGACAAAAAAAATAATCGGAATGCTTGAAAGATTGAGTGAAGTTGATGCAGTAGAAACTTTCAGAGAGAGAAACATAGTTACTTCAGAAGGCTTCGTTATAGTAACAGAAGACGGAGAGGAATATCAGGTTTACGAAATGGAAGATGGCACTTTAGAGTGCGATGACACCGTTTCAAGACAGATAAGACAGAGATTAAATCACCAGTTCACCGGTATCAGATACGAAGGTTACAGAGTAGAAAAAGGAGATCCAGAATACGCAGCAGTCAGAGCAGCTTTCATAAGAGCAAACTTTTAAGAGATACAGAGGGGGCGGTCGTCCCCCTCAAATCCAAACCAAAAGGAGATGGGTAAAATGTTACGAATTGAAAAGTTTTTCAGAGATATGTGGGAACAGGACGTGAAGGTTATCGCCATCAGCGGTCAACCGTGGCGAATTAACTACCACCTTGAAGATGGTCGGGTGGCGATCTTCAATTCCAACAACGAGGACAAGCTGTATTTCAGAGTTTTAGAAGAGGGTATGCTTCGCAAACCGCTTTTGGGAGAGTTCGGAAAATGCGAGGACTCTTATATCTGTTGCAGCCTTCACAAAGACCTTTTGGACTTCGCGAACCAAGAGAAGTTTTTCGATATAAAGGAACGGGGAAACGATATCAGTTTCCAGATGGTACTCAACAGCGACGGTCAGGAGCAGTGTATCGTCAATTGGTTGGACATTCCGGCAGATGCGAAATATATGCTACCGGAAGAGTTTTTTGAAATCTTTACCGTCCCCTCGGCATAGAGGGGGTGGTAACTATGAAGAACGAAATCGAGGAATTGATAATGTCGGGGCTTTTTTTGACTCCGGACAACGAAGCCGGGAAAGTGAAAGTCCATCGAGAGGAAAACTTTGAAAACATGATTGAAGTAACATGGAACGGAGAGTTTGACGTTAGATTCAGCTACTGAACAATAGCCCCGAAAGGGGCTTACTTTAAAAGGGTGAAGAAAATGAAAATACAGAAAAAAATTGTTGAAACATTTGAAGAGGCAGCAAGAATTGTCGGCATTGACACAAAAGCTGTTAAAGTCAGATTTGGTTTCAGAGCAGATTTTCCAGATGTAAAAATTTATTCTTTTGTTGTATCAGACAGCGAAGGAACAGAGCACACAGTTATAGTTGATAAGGATAAACAGAGAAGTTGGAGAGCCTGTATAAAGGATGGCAATAAAGAATATTTTTGGTTGAGAGGAACAAACACCTTGCAGACAATTTGAATTTCACAAACAGCCCCGAAAGGGGTTTCTGAAGGAGATGGAAAGAATGGGTATTTTTGAATTCAACACAAGAGGGGAAAAAGTTTTTATGAAATTGTTCAACATCTGTGAAGGAATTTTGAGATGGCAAGATGAGTCAGGTGCGGATCATTTTTCGAAGATTTATTCAAGCACAAAAGGATGTTATATAAGATTTAGAGGTTCTTTGATTTACTCAGATTGTTTTGATGAAGTTGATTTCTTTTGTTTTTGCGATGAGTAATTAAACAACAGCCCCGAAAGGGGCTTCTAAAGGAGATGGAAAGTATGACAAAAAAAGAATGGTTAGAAAATCATAGTATAGATACAATCAAGGGATTGAATGGATTTAGAGCTTGCCTTCTTGGAGTCAGTCACTCTGAAAAAGAATTAACAGCTTTTTGGAGATTTTGGGATGAGGAGAGAATCCATTCAGCAAAAGTTTACAGCGGAAGAAATCACAGACTTTTTGTGAACCTGCCAAATGGAATCGGAAGGCAGTATTTGAATGATTGGGTAGTTGCGAAAAACGCTTTTAGAACTGCATAATTTGAACGTTAACAAGGAGATGAAAAAAAATGATAAAAGTGAAAAGAGCAATGGGAAAAAAAACTATCACTCTTGATGAGTTAGCAGAAGCGTATGCAATTGATGATAGGATCGGAATTGACGAAGCGTACAGTAGAGCATTTTGCAAAATGGTTGAAATGTGCAAACATGGTTATCAAGCGGTGCATGGATATACACCGTGCATAGAAAAAGAATGATTTTAAAAAGACACTTGGCGGTGTCTTTTTTTGTGTCGAGAGTTATTAATTTACATAACCTTTACATAAAACGAAAAACTAAGATACCAATAGTATTGAAACGATATTCAGTAATAATCCGTTGTAATCAGCTTTAAAAGCGTGTTAGCAGATTCAGCTTTTGGTACAATTTATTATATAATAAATTGTACTTAAAAACCACAACAAAAAAGGAGGAAACAAAAATGACAATCAGAGAAATCGAAGAAATGGTAAAGGGAATAATCGAGGGAACGGTAGCACCAAGCAAAGAAGAGGTATTGATATTCTCGAAACTCGTAAGAGTTTACAAAGAATATGAAGCAGCCGTTGAAGCGGTAAAATATCAGCAGGGAAACATCGAGAGATACGCAGCAGAAGAAAGGTGGAATGAAATTCCATCCTGCGCAGCGACAGTTGCTGAAAAAGCTGCACAGGCAGCACAACTCGCTTTAAGACTCGGGGATTTAGTAGATTTCATAAAATAATTGACAGCCCCGAAAGGGGCTTCTAAAAGGAGATGGGAAGAATGACAAAGACAATTGAAAAAATCAAAGGAATAGTAGAAAAAGAGAGACCTTCTTTGAAGAACATAGAATTAGTTGGAAAACTCGAACAGAAGGCAGATAGTTTAAAATACGCCAAGAGGGAAATGGAGTCAGCATGGGAAGCATTAGAACTTTATTATAGCAACTCTCAGTATGAGTTCATCGCAATGTACGCCAGAAGGCTGTTAGAAGCGTCAAAGAAAGCGGTAAGAGTGAAAGATGAAATAGACATTTTGATAGCAGTTTATGAGGCGGTGAAAAAATGACGAAGATAGAATTGAAGAGAATTGTTGAACTGAATAACAGGGAAGTAAGAACAGAGAGAGATGTAATAACAGCGGAGATAATTTTTAGGTTTGTTGAAAAAATTTCAAGTGCAAACGGTTGGGAAATGGCAGACTTTTTTAAGGAGGCGCAAGATGTTAGACCAAAAGTTTAATGAATGGGAAGTGGAGCAAGAAAAGTTTGAAGCGTTGGAAAATGCTTTTGAAGATTTTTTGAAAAGAAATGATTTTTCAGAGGATGAAGAAGCGGAATTAAGAGTTGAATTTTTGAGCGATCCAGAAGACTTTTTTAAGGAGTGGTAAGATGGAAATAAAATCAAAAAAGATAATAGAAGTAGAAGAGTTTTTGTGGATTTTAGAAGCATTAAAAAAAGAGCTTATTGTGTATTTGGAAGAACCAATTGAAGAAACGTTGGATAATGTTTTTTGTGTAGTTGAAGAAGCTATAAAAAGAGCTGTAAGATAGCCCTTCGGGGCTTTCTTTAAAAAGGAGGCTGTTATGAAAAAAATGCATGAAGAAGTTTTTGAAGAAATTTTTGATTTGCTCGATACAGAAATCGAACCGGAAGAGTTTATGGAAACAGTAAAGGACATAATTTATGAAAGATGTCCTGTGGTAGATGACAAATGCTTCAAGTCCCAAGAAGAAGCCGAAGTCTATTGTGCAGAAAATGGTATAGACTTTGATTGGATAGAATAATGAAAACGCAGGAAGCCCTTGAAAGGGTGAAGAAAGCATTTTTGAATTTTGATGAAAACGAGTGGAAGATGTTTTTGAGCTTTTGTTCAAAGTTCCATTCGTATTCGTGGAATAACAGAATATTGATTTATCTCCAAAAACCACAAGCAACTTTGTTGAAAGGTTATCGAAGTTGGCAAAAAATGGGAAGACAGGTAAAAAGAGGAGAGAAAGGAGTGTGGATATTTGCCCCAATGTCAAAAAAAGAAGTAAAAAACGGAGTAGAAAGGATGGTGATAAAAGGGTTCAGAGTTGTTAGTGTTTTTGATATTTCACAAACTGAAGGTGATGAAGTAGAAATTCCGTCGGTAATTTCAGGTATCAAAGGTGAAGTGTCAAGAGAATTAATTGAAGGTATTATTGAAAGTAGTCCGGTAGAAATTACTTTTAAGAAAGAATTGATTGCACACGGACTTTATTCGCCAAGTGAAAAGAAAATCGAAATAAAAGAAGATGGCAGCAAGCAGATGTTTAAAACAATTCTTCATGAATTGTCGCATTACTACCATCACCAAATTGGATGGGAAGAAGAAAACGACAGACAGAAAGAATTTATCGCAGAGAGTTCAGCTTGTGCAGTAGCAAGTATCTTTGGAGTAGACACTTCAGAATATTCAGTTATGTACCTCAAAAGTTGGTTGGATGATTTCGAGCAATTCGAAAAACTTCAAAAAAAATTAAAGAAGGTAATTGATAAGGTTGCAGAACTTTTTCAATTGCAAGAAAACATAGCATGAAGGAGGAAATATGGGACGGAAGCCTAAGCAGGAATTTGTAAATGTTGCACAGTTTTGCCGACGAAAACGTTTGAATAGCACTTCATTTTTGGGTGTTGTTAATTACTTTAAGCCACCAGTAGTTTTTGAAGATGGAAGGCAGAAAGTATTCAGATATGATGATCTGAATAAATTATATAAGATTTTAGAGGAAACGAAAAAAGCATTTCACGAAACCACACCACCAAAGCCGATTTAGCCCCCCCTGCACCCCCCATGCACCCCCCCTGCACCCCCCCCAACCCCGTGTCGAAAATAGCTTATAGACAGAGGTTGGGGGATCTTTCTTGGAAAAAGAAGAAAAGGTTTTTTTAGCATTTTTTTATTGTTTTTGTACCCCCCCCCAACACCCCCCCAACACCCCTATGTTATGTTATGTTATGTTATGTTATGTTCTGTTTTGTTATAAATATAAAAAAGAGTGTTTTTAGAAAAAGCGTAAATCCAAAAAACGAAGAAAATATACTGAAACAAGAGTAATGAACAAGTATTCAGGAATATATGTGTATAATCGGCTCTCAGAGCGTATAAACACATTCGTTTTAAAGAGAAAAATAATATATAATTAATTAAATCAAAAAGGAGGTCATCGTGTTTAAGTCGATATTCAGGTACGCAAAAGAAAACGGAGCGGATTATAGAAAGTTGAAAGAAGAAGTTGAAAAAAAGCTCAAGCCCACAATGCTCGGGAATACGAAAGCATACAAAACAGAAGAGTTGGATAAAATCCTTGAAGAGATGAAATAGAAAAAAATGGTCTTTGAAAATTGAATATCAGTTCGCAAACACTCGAGGGAATCTTTAAGTTGTCCGTTTTCGGTCGGACGATCAAGATGAATGATGGTGGGAAAGAGTTAAGGTGAACGAAACCGAGAAAAACAAAAGGAGGCGTTAAAATGAAAATGTCGTTTTCCAGAATTAAAACGTACCAAACTTGCCCGAGGAAGTTTATTAAAGAGCAAGAAACAGAAGGTTTTCATAACGTTTGGATGGAATTTGGGAGCAAAGTTCACGAAGGAATTGAAGCGATGTTGAAATTCCAGCCAGTACCTGTTTTTGATCCGGAAGAATCAGAACTTGCAAAAAGCATGATTAATCAGGCGATAGATTGGGTTGGCTCAAAGCCTGTTCAAACGGAATTGAGGTTTGCTTTGGGGGAGGATTTAGAACCAATCAATTGGGAAGAAGGCGGATTAAGAGGTGTTGTTGATTTGTTAATTGAAGAGGAAGAAGGTTCAGAGATCCTTGATTGGAAAACTGGTCATGTAGCCCCAGATAAAACACAAATTATGATTTATGCTTTAGCAATGAAAAAGATGGGTTATAGAATAACAAAAGCAAGTTATTTTATGCTGAGGTTCAACAGGATAGTTGATTATTTTGTTGATGATTTCGTTTTAAACGAAACGGAAATATGGTTGAGGGAAATGATAAACAAGATCAACAAGGAAAAAAAGTTTCTACCCACCCCAAGTAGAGAATGTATGTATTGTTCTTTCGTTGAAGATTGTCCAGTTTCAAGCGTAGAAAATGTTTTGTCTGATGAAGATGCAAAGAAATTGTTGGATGATATAGAAATATTGAAGCAAAAAGAAAAGAGGAAAACAGAAAAATTGAAAGAATATGTAAAGAGAACCGGAAGGAATTTACTCCATAAAGGAAAAGAATATGGAATAAAATATGACAAAAACGGTCAGCCGTTTTATGGTTTTTTATAGGAGGCAAATTATGGAAAAGTTAGAGAAAAAAATATTGAAAGTTTTAGAAGCTGTTGAGAGAGTCCCGAAAAAAGGCTACAATTCCTTTAACAAGTACAATTATGTGATGGAAGCTGATCTGTTGGATTATATCAGACCTTTGATGGTAAAATATGGAATCATTTTCGGATTCGATGTGGAAGAAATAAAGACAGAGCCTTGTGGAAAAGGGATAATAGCATATGCGAAGTGCCGTTTTTCTCTTGTCAATTCTGAAAACCCAACAGAGAGAGTAGAGTCGGTAGTATGGGGTTCAGGATATGATACACAAGACAAAGGGCTTTATAAAGCATATACAGGCGCAACGAAATACTTTCTGATGAAGTCGAACCTCATATCGACTGGCGATGATCCAGAAAAAGATTATGCAGAAGAATTAAGAGCCTCTTTTAGAGAAGCAAAGCCAAAAAAGAAAAAAGATGATATGATAAGAGATTTACCAAAAGAAGAGCAAGAGAAAATTCTGCAGAAAATAATGGACAAGATAAAAGATAAAACGAAAGAAGAAAAAGAAAAAATAAAGTCAGAAATTTTGATAGCAAATTACGGAGTAGATAAAATAGAAGAATTAACAGTGTCACAAGCAAGAAAATTCTGGAATGAACTTTTAGAGGTGAACTGAGATGTACCGGATAATTCCGGTTAAGATATGGCAATTACCGGATTTTGAAGATTGGACTTTTAAGCAAAAGTCGTTTTATTTCTATCTTGTGACTTGCCATCTCACGAATACAGCAGGCGTGTTTGTTTTAGCGAAGAAACATATGATGGTTGATACATCTATTCCGAGAGATGAGATACAAGAGTTGTTAGATTTTCTCGAAGAATCGGGAGAGATTGTTGTAAATGAAAAAAGAGATGAAGCGTGGATAACACGCTTTATTTCTTTTCAATCATTTTCGGGTTCTGTTATGCAGAAAGTTGAAAAACTTATTATGGAAACAGAGTCAGAAAAAATCATATCAGCGTATAGAGGAGAAGAGATAGAAGAAACAAAAAAAGAAAAAAAGAAAGAATCAAAAAAAGAAGAAGTTAGAAAAGAACCTTCACCAGAACGAAAAATAGCAGAGTTCTTTGAGCCTTCCGAAGCTGGGGCGATGATTGGAACTTTAAAGAAATTCTTGAAAGAAAAATTTGAGGATTTTGTTTCTTATGCTTTCGAAAAGAACATTATGCAACGTGCCAAAAATACCGAAAAACCTATTGCTTATGTTATTGGAGCAATAAAAAAAACAGATTGCATGATAGAGTTTAATAGATGGAGAAGTGAAAGGAGGCAATATGGAGATTAGTTTTTTGAATGATGTAATTTCGTATGAAGGAAAAAGGCACTGGGTATTTATGGTAGACCCTGACGACTTTCAGGACGAAAAGGTAAAAGAAGGAATAGAAATAATTAGAGAAAACATAAAAATGGATGCCACGGAATTAACGTTTTTGGTGTCTCAAAAAACTGGTATAGACTTGATGGAATTAGTTCAAGCGGATGAAATGATTTCGAATCCGCAAATTGTTAAATCGGTAAGCAAAAGAAGGAAAGTTGAAAAAGCCTTGTCAGAAATGCTTCAAAAATTGCAAAAAAAATCTCTCACAAACAAAGAGGTTTCAGAAGATATGATGAAGTGGTCGTTAGAGTTAGCGAATGAAAGAAACTTTGCTTTTAAAGAAATGAGCGAAGTTGGCGAAAATTTGAAAGCAGATTGCAAAAAGGTTTGGAATGGAAAAAATACGGTAGTTCTTCCATTCATGAAAAATCTTGTGGAAGATTTACTTGGAGGCGAATTAATCATACTTGCGGGGAGACCTTCAATGGGGAAAAGTTGTGTTATGTTGAATCAAGCGGTAATTATGGCAAAAGAACATACCCCAGTAGGGTATATCTCTTTAGAGATGAAAGCAGAAAGTCTTTATCAGAGAATCGTACAAAGGCATTATGAGAAGTCTTTAAGAAGAGAAAAGAAGCATTTCACGAAAGAAGAAAGGATAGAACTTGAAGGTTTTATTGATGCGTATAAAGAAATTCCTCTTTATTTTAGTGACTCTTATTCAGCAGATATAGGATCAATGATAGCTGCAATTGAGAGGTTGGTTTTAGTGAAAAAAGTAGGAATAGTTTTTATTGATTATCTCCAACTTATTAGAGGTAATCAAAACAAAAGTAAAAATGAAGAAGTATCTGAAATAACTCGAGCTTTAAAGGTTCTTGCGACGAGGTTGCAAATACCAATAGTTTTAGGTTCTCAGCTTAATAGAATGGTTGAGCAGAGAGAAGATAAAAGACCGCGGTTGTCAGATTTAAGAGATTCAGGAGCAGTTGAACAAGATGCCGATATTGTTATATTTTGTTATCGTGATGGCTATTACAATTACAGAAGCGACGAGGAAGACTTGGATTTAATTGTGAAAAAACAAAGAGATGGACCTCTTGGAACTGGTTATATGCGGATGATTCTGAAAAGACAATTGGTTGTTAGTAAAGAAAATTATGAACTGGAATAAATGGGTGATGGAAATAGGAGAGATTTATGATTCAGTTGGAGAAGAAGAAAGGGAAAAGATTATGGCTGTTACTGAAGTGTTAGAACAAGAAGTTCTTCAAGACAAAGAAAAAATAGCACATGAAGTTTTAGAAATCTGCAAAAAATTCAAGGATGGTGAAAAGAAATGGGAATAGGTTATAACAAAGCAATATTGGTAGGTAGGCTCGTCAGAGATCCCGAAATGAACTATGGAAAGAACGGAACGGCAATCACGAAAATAACGATTGCAATTGACAAGGACTTCAAGCGAAAAGACCAAGCGCAGGCTGAAACAGACTTTATCAGAGTTGTTGGATTCGGTAAAACAGCAGAGTTCATCAGCAACTACTTCCACAAGGGCAGTCTGGTGATGGTTGAAGGGAGAATACAGGTAAGCAAGTATCAGGCGCAAGACGGTTCGACGAGATATTCAACAGATATTATCGCCGAAAATGTCAGGTTTATGGAGACGAAGAAAAGCGCAAGCGAGAATCAGATAAAGAGACCTTACGATAACGATGAGGTCATCACAAACAATGATATGTTTGACGCTCCGTCAGAAGCAAGTGACGACGAAGTACCATTTTAAGGAGATGAGAAAATGAAAAAAATAGAATACAACAGTGAGGTTTATGAGGCAGGAAACGATAACTTTGCAGCATTGAAAAGAGAAATAAGAGCAATGATAGAAAAGCCATTCGGCGAGGTGATAAACGCCATTAAAACCGGAACTGTAAAGATGGTAACTGGAATTGATGTCAGGGGTGTTTATATGACTCCTGATGGTGATTGGGCTTTCATGTATGTTGATAACGGTATAAACTGCCTTGCAATTTGGCGTGATGGGGAACTATACGCTTAACTTTACGATACTGGGCGAATTGCCTGACCTCAACAAGATTATTGCAGCAGCGAAAAAGCATCATATGGTTTACAGCAAACTGAAAGCAGACGCCACGAACATTTGTCGTCTATCATGCCTGAGACTGCCGAGAATCAATTTTAAAATGCACTTGCATATAATTTATCATTGCAAGAATAAACGCAAAGATAAAGACAATATAGCGGTTGCAAAGAAATTTATCCTCGACGGTCTCATCGAGGCAGGCAAGATAAGAAACGACGGATGGAAAGAAGTTGAAGGATGGACGGAAGAATTTCGAGTCGACAAAAACAATCCGAGAATTGAGGTGATAATAAATGATGTCATCAAAACAGATGAAATGGATTCGTGAAAATCTCGGGTATAGCGCGGATAAATTTGCAGAATTACTCGGAGTTGAAGTGGAGAGATACAAAAAAGCTGAAATGCAAGATTGCAAGATTCCGAGAGCTTTTGAAGTGAAAGTGAACAATATCGTTGATGATTCTTGCGGACGCAAAAGGAGGATGAAATGACGGACGAAAAAATGATAGCAATGAGGTTGAATTACTACACAAGAAATATAGATTATTTTATGAACGAAAAAGAAGAACACGAAATGATGCTTGAAAACAGAAAACAAGATGTTAAAATGCTTGAAGGATTGATAGCATACAACGAAGAAATGATAACAAAATATAAGGAGATGTTAAAAAATGACACGACAAGAGATTGATAAGATTTGGGCACAAGCAGTATTACACGCACTGGATTTTGAGAAAATAATGAACGAAAAGGGTTGGGCAAAATCAACACTTGCGAAATATTGCGGTGTTGGGATGCCTAAGATGAATCAGTACCTTGTAGGATTTGAAGGCACTAAAGAGGAGATGGAGAAGATTTTAACAGGCTTGAAAGCGCACGGTGTTATCCACGCTGTCAGAGAAGCAAAGAAGGCAGCAGCAGAAGCAATAGAGGGTCTTGATTACGATTTGGAAATGTATGGAGAAGAAACAGACGGCTTTGAAGGCAATCCGGACAATGTAAAGTTTTCGCCTGAAATTGTTGAGAATACTGAAAAAGAACTTGAACACGAAGAAGTGAATCAGATGGTTGAGGAACACGAGAAAAGAGAAAACATAGAAACACTTATAGCTGATGATGCTTGGGGTAAATACACCGATGATGCAGTCAAAATGAATCTGATTCGTGAGTTTTACTCTTTTAACGCTATAACAGACAGGGCAATCATGGTCAACGTATATCAGCTTGATTTGATCGTGTTTGGCGAACCCCTTACAAGATGGTTGACAGTTACAGCAGATGAGAGAGTGAATATATTCCCTGACAAGGCACTGGCGTTCGCTTATGCAAGAGGCGAACTCATGAGAGATGATCAAGATGAAAACGATAATTGAAACTAATCAGATCATAGCAGCGACAACAGAAAAGATGATAGATGCCCTTGCAAATAAGGGCGTCATCATCTATAAGAACACAAAAGCGGTAGGCATCGACGAAAAAGGGAATTTAACCTTTTATTTGAGTCTGTTAGAGGACACAAAAGACAGGCTATCATCAGAACAGGAGTTTATCGAAAAACTGGAGGAAACGAGATGAGAGAAGAAAACAGTATTGCAAAAACAACAGATGAAATCAAAGAACTACTGATAGAAAAAAACAGAAAGTACGGCGATAACAACCTTTGCGCTCACGGACATATGGGAATAATCATCAGGATGTCAGATAAGATCGCAAGGCTTGAAAATCTAAGCAAAATAGAAGTTGAAGAGGATGACATCAAAGGGTTCGACAAGCGGGAAGCGGCAATGGAAGATGCTTATAAAGACCTTGCCGGATATTGCATTAATGCGCTCAGGCTGATGAGAGATAGAAGAATATGAGCTTGACAGTAGGCATCATCATAGGCGTAGCAGTGTTGATCGGATTGTTCGGTTACTCGGCGTTGATTGTTGGATCAAGAGCAGACGGGGAGGGAAAAGATGGAATACAGGACAGCGAAAGCGAGCGGAAAGAACAATAACAAAATCTGGGAGGTTAAGAATGGCAGACATCAATGATACAGAATATGCTGATAGACTAACACAAGAAGAGATAGAACAACACTTGAAGCAAAAACGCAAGGCATCCGAGATGGTGCTTTGTGTACCCACTCACATGATCAATAAGTACGATGATTTTGAGATGTTAGTTAATTATGAGGGTAAGTTTTTAATAAGAGGATCATCAGACGGCAAATTTGCGGGTGTTGAAACAGACAAACGATACAAACAAGTGATTCCATATTTTGTTTTTGTCAATTCCGATGGAAAGATTTTGACCTACAAAAAGAACAAGTCAAGCTCTGAAACAAGACTGCATGATATGTTCTCAATCGGCATTGGCGGACACGTCAACGATAACGACGGCAACGGTATGAGCGCAGTTAGACAGGCAGCAATCAGGGAATGTCAGGAAGAGATCAGCGTATCACCGGCGATAACAGCCATGAGCAGAAATAATGATGATTATATTCCGATAAACCTGAAAGGCAACGCAGCAGACTATCATATTGGATATTGTCAAGTCGTAACCGGTTGGCATCCTGAAGAGATCAAACTATCCGAAGAGGTTGACAAAATCACATGGCGGACAGTTTCAGAGCTGAAAGAACTGGATCTCGAAGAGTGGAGTGGTTACATTCTTGATATTTTGGAAAAAGACTTTAAGCATTTACTGGAGGTGTAGAATATGCCGAACTGGTGCGAAGGCAGTTTGAGAATAAGAGGAAGAGGAAAAGACATTTATGAATTTTTGACAACTGAGATAACAGCAATAAAAGGTTCTGAAGAATCCAACATCAAAGACATAGATACTATTTATTCGGAGTATGATGATGAAGTGTCTATCGCTTTTTGTTTTAAAGGTGAACACAGATTGTGGCTTAACAATTCAAGAAGAGTTTTTTTTGATGATGGCGAAGTTGAATTACATCCAAACAGCGAAGCGTTAAAGTCAGCAGCATTTGTGATTAAACAAGCGTGGGACATTGAAATAAAGCAATTTGTTTCAGTATCAAAAAAGTATAATCTCGACATGAACATCTCTGCTTTTGAAAAAGGGCAACAGTTCCAACGAGAAATACAAATCAGAAAAGGATTCGTGCAAAAAGATGAAATATTCACTTATGATGACTGGACTTTTGAGTGTCCGTGCCCACTTTTAGGAGGATGAGAAGATGAAGAAATTAACAGCAATAATCTTAATGGTTCTTATAGTAGTAGGTGTAACATTTGCTACCATAAGCGACAGCGAATACAGAAACTTAACAAGGCGACCAGACAGTGTTACTAAGCAATACTGGGACATTGACGGCGAAGTTATTCAATGGTTTGATGCAAGTGATGAGGGTTATGATATGTACAGGATCAACACAAAAATGGAGTCATGGGGATATTCAGGAAATACTGTTCTTGTTGTCATCTTCGATACCTACGACTTCCCAAAGCTGATGGAAGGAGATATTGTACATCTTACAGGGCTGTTATATCGAGGGCCTTATACTTACAACTCAGTGCTTGCGGCGAACATCACGATACCGTGGTTTCAGAACGTCGAGGACTCAGGGGGATTGTTTGAGTGATCAATAATTCTTGGTATAGAGAATTTCTGAAGAAATACATCAAGCGTTTTGATGATGAATGCTATGTAAAAGATTATCTGGATAAATATATAAAAACTAATAAAAGGATATGGGGCATTGGCTTTGATAATGGAGTACACATGGAAGGGAAATACCTATCAGTTTGGTGTTCAGGAGAGGAAAAAGACGGCACAACTTTTCTTACAAAACGTGGCCCTGATTATTTCAAGAAATTCATCAATCAGAAAGACGAGGAGGATGTGATCATATGCCAATCTCCGAAGAGCTGAGAAAGATCAAAGACGACGTTAAGAACGGTATCAAAGAACCAGAAGAATTGGAAATATCATTGACAATTGGAGGGGATTCAGATGACGAAATGGAAAGCAATCCTAAAGAACAAAGACACGGAGACGGAGTACAAAAGAGTCTTAAAAGCACCGAGCAGGCAGGCGGTCATAGACAGGTTGATTGATGACGGGAGTCTTGTGAACAATAAGCTGTTGCGAGTTGAGAGAAAATGATTAAACTCTACAAACAACCAACAATGACGGAGGCTGACCTTTGCGAGATTGCAAGGGTCAGTACAGGCAGAAAATCAAGAGAAGATTACGAGAAAAGAATCAAAGAGTTAAAAGCAGAAAATGAAACTCTCAAAGAACTCCTTGCAGAAACATGGGAAGAGTTGAGGGTTTTAAAACTTGAAAGAAATTACCATCTTTGCTTGACAGCGAGGGATAGATGATGTTGAAAGGTGCAACTGTCAGACGACTTAGAAAAAAGAGAAAATGGAAGCCGTGGCAAGTGGCTGAGAAGCTCGGCATAGGAAAGAAAGAGTATCGGAAGTTGGAAGACCAGATGTGGATTCCTGAGTTTTTGGAGGAGGATATTTTAAAAGTTTTGAAAAAAGGAGAATAAAAATGGCAAATTGGGGCGAACTGTTGAAAAGTTTTGGAGAAATAGTTGGTAGAGATGGTATACAGCCTTTTCAATGCGAAATTGATATAGGAGAATACGAAGAAAATGAGTCAAAAAAAACATTAGATTTAGGTGTTCTTGGGCAGAAATTAAAAGCATATAGAGTGTCACAAGGTATGTCCCAAAAAGACCTCGGAAAGGAAACAGGTATTTCACAAGGCGATATATCGAATTTTGAACGTGGAAAATATTGTGCCAAAGGTCTTAATTTTGAAATACTGAAAAAAATAGCAGGAAAAGAATATGAATGAAAAATTTTTTTTAGAGACTTTATTTGACGAAAGATGTTTGTGTTTCGATTATCAAAAAACAAAAAAGAAAATAAGAGAAAATATGTGGACATACTCTTTTCTTTCCATTTATTCGGGTATAAGTGTTCCGAGATTGAAGCAGATATTGAATGGAAAAATGAATTTGAAACGGAAAGATGCTATAATTCTGAAATATTTAGCAGAAAAAAAATCTCCGCAAAAAATAATATCAGAAGAAAAAAACGTTTCAGGCATAGACCAGAGAACTTTAAGAAGATTTTTCAAAGGAAAAACAATCAAAAACAAGGCTTTTTTTAAAATTTACAAAAAAGGAGTGCAGGTGTTAAAGATGAAGAAGTTATTGCAAAGTTACAAAACGAATTTGTGTAAAGGTTTAGGTTATAGAGTTTCTTTGTTCCTTGAGAACGGGGAGATTTGTTTTGAAAAATCTTCAGGAACTGGTGGTATCGGTAATTCTTTTGTACCATCTGACATAATAAAAGCAGAAGAGGCTTTTGGTGTTGTTGTTGTGGTAGATAAAATCTTTGAAAAGTTAGATCACTTTGAAAAAATAGTGATATTCAACCGCTTTATCAATCATGATTGGGAAAGAGAAGGGGAGTTTTACAAAACAATTTCAAGACAAGAGCTTGCAAAGAAATTCGGATGTACGCAGAAAGATATTTTTGAAATAGAAGAAAGAAGTTTGAGGAAATTAGAAGCGATTGAACACGATCGGTTAGAAAAATTGAAAGATGAGTGTATATGATGTATAATATAGCAGAATCAAAAAACATCTTTGCAACGAATAACAGCAAAAAGACTTGTTTGAAAAAACAGTTGTTTTTGTCTCCTTTTTACCCGTCCTTGTGGCGGGTTTTAATTCAAAAGGAGGAAGAATGAAAAAAATTCCAAAAAAAATAAGAGAAAAAGTTATCAAAAGAGATGCAGGTTTGTGTGTGATTTGTGGAAATAACTTTCAACATATCCATCATATTTACGGAAGAAATTCGTATATCCCAGCATTTTTTGGATTAGAAAATATTAAAGGAAATAACAATGTGGAAAATTTAGTGTGTGTGTGTGCTTTCTGTCATCAAAAGTTGCATTTGAAGAAAAACTCAAACGAAGAAAAAGAGAAACTTTTAGAAAGAAACATAAAAAAAGGAGGCAGTAAATGAAAATTGAATTTGAAGGTTCATTAACAGGGACGAGCGCAGTAGCTTTTGGACAAGATGGTGAAGCCAAAGTCAGAATCGAAATTCCTGAGATTTACCGATCAGAAGCGGTAAAAGTTGCAGGATATGCTCCGAATAAAGTTTTGAAAGTAACAATAGAAATAGAAGAAGAATGACAACAGCGGTCGTCGTCTAACGGTAAGACACCCTTTCCAAAAGGGAGATGGCGGTTCGAATCCGTCCGTCCGCTCCATGACTGTTGCCTTAAAACCAGTAATAAAAAACTAAGGAGAGAAAAAAATGAATGAATTGCTTTGGTTAGTTATGATGCTTGTTAATTTTGCAGGTATCATTTCCCTCTATTATTTGATGGGAAAAAAAGGTTTGTATATCTGGGTAGGATTTGCTATCGTGTTGGCGAATATTCAGGTACTCAAAACTATTGAGTTGTTTGGCTTTACAACGACATTAGGAAATGTCATTTATGGTACAACGTTTTTAGCAACAGACATTATGTCTGAATTATACGGATATAAGGAAGCTAAGAAAGCTGTATGGGTAGGATTTTATACTATGATATTCACCACAGTAATTATGGGACTTTGTCTGTTATTTGTTCCGTCGCCTTATGACATTGGACAGGAGAGCTTGCTAACGATCTTCGGGTTCATGCCACGTATTGCAGCGGGTAGTTTACTTGCTTATTTCTTGTCAAATCACTTCGATGTGTGGGCGTATCACCGTATAAAGAGGAAATATGGAAAGAAGCACCAGATTTGGATTAGAAACAACGGATCCACCATGATATCGCAAGCGATTGATACAGTGGTAGTGACTTCTGTCATGTTTATTGGTGTGTATGAATGGCCTGTATGGTGGTCTGTATTGTTCGCAACCTATATTATGAAGTGGGTTGTTGCAGTAGCAGATACGCCATTTGTCTATTTAGCAAGGCGTATATATGAAAAAAAGGAGGGAAAAAATGAAATTTCAAAAGGAGTATCCACTTGAAAAACTTACCCCGTGGGAAGAAAATCCAAGACAGAATGATGCATCCATTCAAAAACTGGTACAAGCCATTGGTACATTTGGCTTCGTCAATCCCATTATTGCAGATAAGGATGGTATCATCCGTGCCGGTCACGCTCGTTATAAAGCAGCCAAAAAAATTGGATTAAAAGTTGTTCCGGTTTTGTTTGCTGATTTCCAAAACGAGAAAGTTGCGAAAGCATATGCCATCAGTGATAATAAAACTGCTGAATCATCTGGTTGGGATTTGCCGCAGCTGAAATCCATCTTAGAAGAATTGTCCCAATTCGATATTGACTTAAGCATGACGGCTTTCGAACAGCACGAGATCGACAATCTTGTGAAAGAGGTAGATGTTGAGTCATTTTTCGAGGAAGACAACGGCAAAACTTCAGGTAAAGGAAAAGAAGCCAAGACTTTTATTTGCCCCAATTGTGGGGTACAGTTTGAAATATGAAAGTGTATTTAGCCGGTTCTGGGGATGCCCCGTGGAATCGGATGAAATTTTACGACTTTTACAGGTTGGATTCTTTTCTCACTGTTAAAGGTTCGGAGGGCGAGATTCACAAGTTCAAAAGCTATATGTTAGATAGTGGTGCATTTAGTTTTATCATAGGAACAACTTCCGCTTCAAAGGTTGATTGGGAACGTTATGCTAGAGAGTATGCCAATTTTGTCAAATTCAATAACATTCCACTGTATGTAGAGTTAGACCTCGACGAGTATTTAGGATTAGATGAGGTGGAGCGTTTAAGGCGTATTCTTACAAAACAGGTAGGATGGAGTCCGATGCCTGTCTGGCACATTAACAGGGGATATGATTACTGGCTCAAAATGGTAACCGATTATGATTATGTTTGTTTTGGTTCGTTTTTGTCAGAATCATTAGATACTCAAAAATTTATTTACATCAAGCAATTTTTGAATGACGCTGAAAAACGGAATTGTAAGGTTCACGGACTGGGATTTACACGTGGCGATTGGATGCAAAAACTTCCGTTTTATTCTGTTGATTCAAGTTCATGGAGTGCAGGTGTACGGTTTGGACTGTATAGCAAATTTGAAAACGGAAAGATAGTTATGCACAAAAAACCAGCCGGAACACGCATAAAAGATCGCAGAGCTTTGTCCATGCACGATTTTAAAGAATGGCTCAAATTCGCCAATTATGCAGAAAGATACCTGTAAAGTACGTAAGAACACGAATAGATACAGTAACCTCCTTTCAAGTTATAGTATGTGGCGCTACGCTTGTGTAGAACATTAGCGATAGCACCATTTTTTATTATATAATAAAACATCAAAATAAAAGGAGGAGTTATGATGCTTACAAGCAACTATTGGAAAGCGAAACCAATATTAGAGCGAGGTATTAGCGTAGCCGACGGAGTCCCAGCGTTTTTTAGAGGGCCAACTTATTATCCAATCTGCACCCCGTTAGATTTGGTAAAGATGGAGTATGAGCCATTCAAGCCTATTTATATTGAGCGTGTTTTGTCTAAGCTTGACCCCCAAAAAGTTTGGGATGATTTACACAAATTAGTAAAAGGTGAACCGGTTTTACTTTGTTGGGAAAGAAGTCGTGAAAAATGCCACAGGCGTATCTTAGCTGAATGGTTTTGGAAGAACCTTGGAGAAGAAGTCCTTGAATATCCCAACGAGCAAGTCAAAATATTTTAAAGCCCGAAAGGGCTTTTTTTTATGGAGTGATTAGATGGGATTTATAGGGAGTGTACCAAACGAGGCGTTCTATGCCTTTGAACAAATGAAAATAAAAGATTATCACGTAGGCTGTGTTGGAGCTTTCAAAGTGCCCCTTTATCTCGGTGGAACATTTGAAGCCAACGATATATCACTATTAAGTCGATGTTATTCAGCGTTCTTGAATGGAAAGCTTCTTGAATTAGAAATAAAAGAAGAGCGGTTGAAATTTTTACAGCCTTGCCTCGACGGCGTTCAGCAAATGAGCACCGTTTTATTTTTGTTAGAACTGGCGGATTACTGGAACAAAAAACATATTTATGCTCAAACTATGGTTGAGAAGTATCTAAGGTTCTACGAGTTGAAACTCAACAAAGCCACCGACCGTTATTTGTTTGGAACACTGCCACATCGATATTTTGAACAGGATATTTTTGATTTTGTTAAAGAGCGAAATGATGGTAAACCGTTGCTTATGTTCCCACCTACTTACGAAGGGGGATATGAAAAAGCCTTTAAGGTTTTTGAATCATTCTTTGGATTTGAGCAGCCAGAGCATACTATTATTGGCGAAAAAGAGTATCAAGAATTATTTGACATAGTAATCAATCGTGGGAATTACTTCTTTTACACAGATCGCCCTATGGATAAAGGAAAGCTTGTTGCTAAGCTCGCCAAGAAAGGAAAAAAAACGGTTTTTTTATATTCGGATCTTGCTAAAAAGAAAGTTGCTTTTTATCAAAATACCAGCAGCGAACCGATCAAGATGAAGCCAATGACTGATGATGTGGTTTTAGACGGTACAGAAGAAATCAAGTTGTTAGAAATTTCTCAGAACCAGTCTAACTTTATTCAGCAAAAATACCTGTCTTATAACATAGATGTAATCGGTAATCCAACAGTTAATTTGTTAGTTGTTGTCGGAAATTATTATGCAGGTATGATAGGTTTTAATGCTAATTCAAGTATTCCGTTCATGATTATCGATTTAGCACTACCATCAAGATACAAACGGTTGAGTAAATTAGTCATCATGCTTGCATTGTGTAAAGAAGCTCATCGAAAGATTTCTACCACATTCACGTGTCACCCAAAAGAGATTAAAACCACCGTTTTGACAGATAAGCCGGTGTCTATGAAATATCGAGATGTTTGGGAATTAGAGGAAAGAAGCAAAGGAAATCCCAACGGAGAAAATGAATATGAAAAATATGGTCGCTTAAAGTATAGAGGAATTCCAACAGAAGAAACTGCGCAGGAGGTATATCGAAAATGGTTCAAAAAATATGGGAAGATAACGAGGTAGAAATACTGTCAGTACCTGCGGATCAATTCAAATTTCTTAAGAATAACCCCCATTATATGCCAAGAGAAATGTTTAACCGTTTAGTAGAAAACATCAGACGTGACGGCAAATTAACTTCAGTTCCGTTATGTGTCAAAGAAGGAAATGAATATGTTGTTCTAAGTGGAAATCACAGAGTAAGAGCAGGCATTAAAGCAGGGTTAGAAAAGATCGTTGTATTGAATTATAAGAAACATTTAACAGATAGTCAGAAAAAAGCTATTGCTATATCCCACAATTCAATCAATGGGTTTGATGATCCTATGTTGTTGAAGAAAATGTATGACGAGATAGATGATGTGATCGAAAAAGAATATGCAGGAATTGATTTGCAACACGTCAAGGAAATGTTTGAAAAAGTAAGTGTCCGCTCACCGTGGAAATCAGTTAGCGTCAATATGCAAGATATCCATATCTTGTTTATAGAAGATGATAAAGAAATCATGGAAGAACTTATTAAGGAAGCCGAAATAAAACTTGGTGAGGAAGAAGTCTATTGTTTTCCTATGAGCGAATATCAGTCTTTCCTTGAACGCATTGACCATGCGCGGTCATCATTGAATATAAAACACACAGGTCTTGCATTAGTTACGCTCATGCAATTAGGCACAAAATATTTAGAAGGCGAAGTAGATGGCACGACCGAAGAAGAAAATTGATTATTCAATGGTTGAAAAACTCTCTTATATTCACTGTACCCAAGACGAGATCGCTTCTGTTTTAGATGTAAGCACCCGAACACTGCAACGTGACAAAGAGTTTTGTCGCCTTTATAAAAAAGGTTTAGACAAAGGCAGGATGTCCCTTAGACGATATCAGTTCCAAAAAGCAGAAGAAGGAAATGTCACTATGCTTATATGGTTGGGAAAGCAATTCCTTAAGCAAGCCGACAAAACAGATTTGAATACACAGAATAATAGTAAGATAGATGTCAAAAGCACAATTAGCCCTGAAAAGTTGTCTCAAGAAGATGTTGAAACTCTTGCAGAGGAGATAAGAAAAAAAAGAAATGAAGAACTTGAAAATATGTGATTTATCTGGAAAATTGCAAGATGAGATTATAAAGCTTGATTATGAAAGAAATTTTTACAACTTTTTGAGAGATGATGCAAAGGGCGGATGGATAGATGGTAAGCATCTGAGGTTAATAGCTTCTAAGCTACATGATGTTGTTGAAGGAAAGATAAAAAAAATAATATTCACAATGCCACCAAGACATGGCAAGTCGGAGATGATAACGAAAAAGTTTCCGGCTTGGTTTTTATTGCAGAATCCTGATAAAGAAATTATAATATCTTCATATTCTGCTGACTTGGCATTTGACTTTTCAAGAATCGCAAGACAGACATTTGAAGAGCATCAAGGAATGTTTGGGGTGCAACTTGCGGAAGATAACCAGTCAGTGAGAGTATGGGGTATTGAAGGTCATAGAGGTGGCTTGATGGCTGCCGGTGTTGGTGGTCCAATAACAGGACGTGGATTCCACATCGGAATTGTTGACGATCCGTTTAAAAACCGTCAAGAAGCAAACAGTCCTACAATAAGAGAAAAGGTTTGGGACTGGTACAGGTCTGTGTTCAGAACAAGGGCTTATCCAGCTAATTCAGCTATTATAATTGTTATGACCAGATGGCATGAAGATGATTTGATAGGCAGATTGTTAGCTGAACAGCCAGAGGAATGGGAAGTTATTAACCTCCCTGCATACGCAGAACAAAACGACACGATAGGAAGAGAAGAGGGCGAAACTTTATGGCCTGAATGGTTTCCAAAAAAAGACTACGAAAGTATAAAAAAAGATATAGGCAGTTATGAATGGATGGCATTGTACCAGCAAAGACCTACAAGTCAAGGCGGTAATATATTCAAGCAAGAGTGGTTCAACTGGGTTGATAATATTCCAGATGATTTGAGAATATATCAGAACATAGACCTTGCAGCGTCAAGCAAGACAGAATCAGATTACTTCGCATTATTGACTTACGGAATAGATGAAGATTCTAACATCTATCTTTTTGATCTGTATATGGGACATATAGAGTTCCCTCAACAGGTTAAAACCATACAGGAATATTATAATAAATGGAAGCCGATACAAGTTGGAGTTGAAGCGGTTGCTTACCAGAACGCTATGGAACAATATTTGAGAGATAAAACAATGATACCGGTTAGAAAGTTAAAACCGTCAACAGATAAAGTGACAAGAGCATTGAAAATAACACCGCATTTTGAAAATGGCAAAGTTAAAATTTTAAGAACGATTCCGAACAGAGATTTGTTTGAAACGCAATTGCTGCAATTCCCAAACGGAAAGCATGATGATGTTGTTGATGTTGTTAGTTATATCGTTGATATGAATAATACTTCAACATATGCATCGTTAAAGCGAGCCGACATCTACAAAGGAGCGAAAAATGAATACTATTAGACACGAAAGAGGGGTGAACAATGGCAGCGGAAATAGACAAGACAGAATACGCAACGGCACGAGATTTGAATTATAAATACGGAGATGAGTTCTTCTACCCGTCGGACATCAGCGTCAGCACCTATGACGAGATGAAAGAAAGAGACGAAACGATAGCATCGGCTCTTGACATCTTCACAGGTTCAGCTCTCAACATGATTGGCGAATATCAGCACGAGGATGAAGTTATCAAGCAATTTGTAGCAGACCGGTTCAACCTTGAGAATAAGAACGTTCGTTCATCGTTGAAAGAGATCGTGATTGACAGCATCGCATACGGCTTCGGAGTTGCCGAAGAGTTATGGAGCGTTGACAATTTGCAAGTCGGAATTAACCTCAGACGCATCAATCCGGCACCGCCTTTTTATTTGCGATTTGTTGCCAACGAATCAGATGTAACCGGCGTGCGAATATGGTCAACAAAAGGGAAAAAGATAACTATTCCGGCAGACAAGACGCTTATCATCAGAACAGGATCCGGCGTATACGGTGAATCGAAGTTGAGAAGAATTTACCGTCCGTGGAAATTCAAAAAGGAAATGTTCAAGTGGTGGGCAAGAGGATCAGAACGTTATTCAACACCTTTACTCAATGCGATGGTTGGGAACCCGATAGCATTTACAAAAGCGTTTGAAGGTGGATGGAACGAAGCCATTATTGCAATCGGGAAAGATGAAAAGATGGCAGCGTTAAGTCCGGGCTCTGATATGTCTGACAGCTTCATTAAGACGCTTGGCTTCCTCAACAAGATGATTTACCGAGGCTTGTTAGTGCCTCAGTTGATTATGGACTCGTCCGAAACAGGTGCATATGCCATGAGCAAGACGCACATGGAGATGTACAAATCTAATGTGAGAGATGTTGCCATGAGCTTTGTTAATGACTTGGTGGAGCAAGTTGTCAAGCGGATGATTCAGTATCAATTCGGAGAAAAACAAGACTACGGATGGTTTGACATCATCGACACGCCTACTATCGAGGACATGAAAACGTTGTCAGAAGTCATGAGCACACTTACAAATGCCGGTATCTTAGACCCAACGGAGCAATTCATAAGAGATCAATTCCGATTCCCTGAAGGTGACAAGGATTTCATCGAGGCGACAAGGGATGCTGAGTAACTACGCATTCGCAAGGATTCATGACAGGATCAACAACCGGATGTTGCATAGATTACGCAAGCCGTTCAAGCGAATAAGAGAACAATATGCAGACGGGCGGACAATCCCTGACGTGACAAATGATCTGCAAGAAGCGATCTATTCAGCACT
>Ga0116162_10000534_pt1 | contig 27269 bp, 19 predicted proteins | sample AD_UKC105_MetaG_FD_89875 | JGI IMG/M metagenome (GOLD analysis project Ga0116162, IMG submission 89875) | Active sludge microbial communities of municipal wastewater-treating anaerobic digesters from Hong Kong - AD_UKC105_MetaG | ecosystem: Engineered > Bioreactor > Anaerobic > Digestate...
ACAAAACTAGAAGAATCAATGCGGCCAGTTAACCGCAGGCACCCCGTTTCCTGATTGCGGATGCAAAAGTAGGGCTTTTAAACATACACACCAAATAAATACAACAGAAATATCACAAGAATATGGGCTTTTAACAGAAAAAGACAATGAAAAGGTGAGACAAGGGACGGACACATTATATATATAAGATTTATCCGCATAATCTCAAAATTAAATCGATGACTTTTCATCATGCATTCTTTTGTATTTCACTAATACTCGGTATATTTATAGTATAAAAAAATCCAAGCATTGCGGTAGTCGGAACATCGCTGCCTTTGGAGTAGGTGAATAATGTCCTGCAATTTTTTCGAAGAATCCGTATTTGTATTCCTAGACATTAAGAGTAACAAAGCAAACAACGGGACAACACTAAGTATTAGTAAGTATTTTTCCATTATTATTGTTTATTTGCTTGTTATTATAACTCCACCTTCTGGCTCAATAGACAATGTTATCTCTCCACTGGTATTTAGTGTGGATTGCTGTATCTGAGGAGAACGATCGCTCTTGTCAGAATAGATATATACTGGCTTCCCTGACAACATCGAAAGGTTTAATCTCAATTCTTTCACTTGCTTTTCGGCATTTATCCCTACCACAAACCACCTATCGGCATGACGGCGTGCCAACACTACATACTTGCCAGGATAACCGTCTATAAAAACTGTTTCGTCCCAAATGGTAGGCACTTTTTTCATAAAATCAATCACGAAGGCAGGATAATCGGTCAGATTATTAGGCGTTATCCCGAAATTCTGTACCGAACTCTGGAATAGGACAGCCGTAGCCAGCTGAAATATTTCGGTAGTTTTACGAATAGTTCCTCCATTGTTTTCTCTATTGTGGCGCTTATTTAGCAATACGGGTCCAAAATCCATGGAAGCAACACTATTTCTGATAAAAGGATGCAGACAAGCATTGTATGCCTCCATATCATTGGCATGTTGTGTAAATATCAGGTTTTCGGAAGCCAAGACCGCTTCACTAGCCACAAAATTAGGATACATGCGTTCCCAGCCGCGAGGCAATGTACAACCATGAAAAATAACGACTAAACCGAAATCATTGGCATCAGAGAGGATATCTTCATAAAGTTTCATCGTTTCTTGCTTATCACCACCAAAGAAATCGACTTTTATACCTTTTATCCCGATGCTCTTCATCCATGCCATTTCTTTTTTACGGGCAACAGATGTACACATACAGTTTTTAGGTCCTTGTGGAGCGTCATTCCAGAAACCATTAGAATTGTACCACAAACAGAGGTTAACATTCTTCGACATGGCGTATTTAGACAGTTCCTCTATTCTATCACGTCCTATACGGGTATCCCACCAGTTATCAACCAATACAAATTCATAACCTAATTGAGCGGACAAATCGATAAACTTTTTTTGGTCGTCATAATTAATGCTTCCGTCCTGCCATTCGAGCCAGCTCCAGGTTGAACGTCCGAATTTATACTCTTGAGAAGGTTCATACAAGGGATCGACTACATCGAAAGGAATAGTAGTTTCTACAATTGGTTTTAAATTATCAGCAACAGTAATAGTGCGCCATGGTGTTTCTCCGGGCAATGATATAGCGGGACAAGCATTCCCTATTCCGTTGTTTTCTCCTTCTTCCGGAAAAGCGACCGTATACATTCCATCTTTGCTAGCTTCACTTAGTTTACTTCCACAGTATAGGCTACTCACTCCTGTTTCGGAGATTAAAACCCAGCCGTTATCTCCTATATGAAATAATGCAGGGAAAGTATATCCGACACTGTATTTGGATGGGGTACCGATAGGTTCATCAGGAACGTACTCTTCTTCATAACTTGGTTTGGTCTTCATCCACCCGATCATTGGTGTTGCCTGTGGAGTGAGAAAAGTTGTACTAAAAGAGGGAAATCGAAACCCAGTGAGTTCTTTTTCAACAATGCAACGAGCTGTCTCGCCATTCTGAGCTAAGGAATATTTGAAAGCAATATCGTTATTGCTCACAAGAAATATAATACTAATCTTTTCTTTATTGGGAGTTTCATAATCACATATTATCTCGTTAGCCTGATAGTTAACCTTACTTTTTTTAATACGATTTGTCGTATAATTTTTATTTATATACGATTCTTTTTTATCTATCAATTTCAGGTTTTTGCTGAAATCACTCACATTAGTGACCATTCCCAGAGGAGAATCTTCTATCATTTGTTGTCCTTTATAAGATACATTATAATAAGGTTCTCCCAACATATTCAAATTAATATTTACTACTAGGTTTTTATCAGGGCTATTTATCTGAATATTGCCCGCATAAGATCCTAGACAGAAGAAAAAAATACAATTTAAAATAATAAAAAACTTGTTCATTTCCTGGTATTTATAAGATTATAATTCTATTGTTATTTTGAGATGAAAGCGTTCAACGAATGAGTAGCCAACATTTTGCTGGGCCCCATATTTCGGACCAGTCGCTAAGGCAATATATTTTTCGACCATTTGATGCAACCATAAAATTTTGCATGCCATCACGACATACATTTAGCATGTAAATTCAAAGTTCACCTATTACGCAAAACATTGAAAGGACAATATACAGAGTTCACTACTTCAGGGACTTATGCCATATAAAGCATTTACATCACGTATATAGCTATGCTTAAAGGTTTCGTGTTCCTTATGATATTGATTAGTATAGCCGAAGATTATAGCTTGGAGGACTGTCTAAATCACTAGAAGCTTCTGAGTATATTTTATGCATACACGAATCTATACAAACACAAAACGTGAAGAATCAATGCGGATGGTTAATGCGTGTACCTCATTTTTCTGATTGTAGGTTCCAAAGTACTGTTTTTAAACAGACACACCAAATAAAGACAACAGAAATAGTACAGGAGAAGGGGCTTTTAACAGAAAAAGACAAGACAACGAAAGGCTACATCATATATATAACAAGAAGAAGAAGAAGCCATACATACAATAGGTGCTCAAAAGAAGGCAAACCTATTGAAGAAAAAGACAAAGTAGTAGGAGAAGGATCTGCTCTACACGTGTAAAGCACATAGATCTCCTGTAAAGGAAACACTGTGGACTATAGACAGGGACGCTCCAAAGAGTAAGGGAGCAGCAAAGAAGAAAGTACACACATTATGTACATCACAAAAGGAATCAATACAGCATGATCAAGTCACATCAAATGCTAAATCAATGATATATTCTTCGCATATATATATTTCTCCATAAGAAAATAAAAGGCAAACAACTGAGCAATGCTAATAAAGCAATCACCCACGGATAAATCGTAGAATATCTTAGTGCAAAATCCCTCCCAATTGAAACACTATGGAAACCAAAATCATACAATCGCAACAATGGTTGATGTATAGGGATTATAATTAATGTATTTCTTCCGATAAACTCTATCCATGAGCAATTTCGGATCCAAATTGACACGCTAACCATGAAGAGTACCCCCGCAAAGGCTACCAAAACACCACTAATAAGGGGACTAATATAGGCCGATTTGATATCCATATCAGTTGGAAGAAAAATATATAAGACAATAAAAAGAACCGCAAAGAAAAAAGGTGCTATATACCGAGAAACTTTCTCGCGATAATTACACAAAAAGGCAAATTCAGAATTGGCACATTTTTGAATAACAGGATGTAAATAGTGTCCAAGCATATAAAATGGCAAGACAACTAATGCTTGCGTCATCCCCCATGGTAATAATGACAGCCCTCTTTTTCCTAAAAAGCATCCAACACCAAACAACATGAAAATGATGAATATCTTTAACCAACTAAGTTTCACTCTTTTCTGTACTGCATAGTAAACAACCTCCACTGAAATTAAAGTAGGCAGAAACCAAATAGCATTGAATAACATAAAATCCTTATACGGACTTCCATAAAAAAGCCCCACCAACTGATGTGTAAAGTTGACATACTTATAATCATATAATGGTACTTCAATGTAAGTTTGAAAAAGCAGAAGAAAAATATAGAAGATAATATAAGGGACAATTATTGTGAACAACCGTCGCTTTAACAAATCTACAACATGCTTATCTTTCTTTGCGTCAAAGAGGATACCAGAAAGAAAGAAGAAAAGAGGCATATGAAACGAATAAATCAAATCACCAGCCCGACTTTGCACATGAGAGTGCCCTATAATAACAAGAATAATCCCTATACCTTTGAGAATATCCAAAAAACACAACCGTTTATTACCCATAAAATTGACCACTAGAATTATTACACTCCCCCTATTTTCCTTTGCACACGATCTACTTATCTTCTTGCGTCAATGTCAACAGCATACCAGTTGGGCATACAAAACGACAATAAGGTCTAGTAATTATCAAAGATAAAGCAATAAAAGAAACAGCCAACACCAACGCAACAACGCTGGATACAGTCATTGTAGTTGGAGAAAACAAGAACGCAGAAAATGCTTCGTAATGCATCCAATCAAAACTAACGCCTACCCACATAGAAGCCAATAACAATACAGTTATTCCCTTACGTGTATGCTTAAGTACTTTCATCCAAGATTGAGATATTCTGATCTTTTTAGGACCAATTTTCCCAGCTAATTCTTGCGCAGCTCCTAAAGGGCACACATGCGTACAATAGTATGTTTTCTTCCCGAAAAAAGGCATCAAAAGCGCAAATAAAAGGGCAATTATTAACACAAAAGCAGTCGCTATATTCCAACCATTAGACATCCATCCAATCAGCAACGACAAAGACAAAAAACTACCTGTCCATAGCCCCAAAACAAAGAAATTCAATATCAACTGAATAATACGTAAAATTGAACTTTTCTTTTTCCATACCGTCGCACACAACAAACCAAAAAGCATGACTAGCAACGCAGCAATATTTTTCAGACTCCAATCGAAGCGCATATTTGACACAGGATCTAAATTTGTAGATGTCATCAAAGGCAATGTCTGCTGCATATTAGCAATAACAGCTGACGAAGAGAAAGTAGCTCCTGAGACCACCTCAACCTTTTGTTCACTAGCCTCATCAGGCGTTAAGCCATTCCAAGAAGAAAGAAGATGACGTCTCACAATCCTTCTCCAAAAGCCAGGTGTTTCATCATTTTTAGCTCCGATAACTTGAGATATCTTACCATCAATCAAATAAATATATAAGGGAGTTGGTCCAGAATATCCCACTATTTTCCGCCCTGTTATATACGACGAAAAAATAAATCCACCTGTAGAGAGTTGCCATTGTCCATCACGATTGACCATCCGAAGAGATGCATTTTCAGGTACACCTAAAGCTTTCAATTCTTTTTTTGTGGGCGCTGGGGGAATATTAGTACTCTTCGCTACATCTGCATTTGTTTCACCTGAAGCAGTAGTTAAATCATAGACAATGTCACTTGTCTCTTTTCCCAAAATACGCTGATCACGCGATACAGCTGCTGCCATTAACACAACAACAACAACCAATATACTCAAAATATGTTCTACTATCTTCATTAAACTATTCAATTCTTTCTACACCCGAGTCTATCACCCCCCAGTAGTATCACATTATTAAAACTGATTATAGAATACATTCTCCACTTTATATTTATTCTTAGGTCTCTCATGCCCACTTGGGTAGCCAATAGGAACAGCAGCCATCGGCATAAGATGATCTGGAATATTCAACATCTTTTTTACTAATTGCACTCTATCATTCTCTGGATACAAAGCTGTCCATACAGCACCAAGTCCCATAGCCTCTGCTTGTAGCAACATATTTTCAGTCGCTGCACTACAATCAAAGGCCCAATAGTCTACGGCTCCGTCAGATTTAAATGTTTTATTTAAATCACCACACACTATGATACACACAGGAGCTTTATCTATCATTTTGGCATAAGGCAACTGCTCTGCCAATGCTTTCAACACATCTACTTTATCAATCACAATAAAAGCCCATGGTTGACGATTTACTGCTGTCGGTGCTGCCATTGCAGCTCTAAGCAAAGTATCTATCTGCGCCTTGCTTACAGCTTGTTGAGTATAATGACGCACACTCTTTCTATTCATGATATTAGTAAATACCTGTTGAGAATGAGATAAAACAGGTGCTTGCGACTCTGAATGATTATCAGAAGTATGACAAATAATAAGTAAATAAACCAAGGCTATAGCCAACACTAAGCTTAGCAACTTAAAAATATTAAAAGGTAGTTGTTTTTGACATATGTACTAAAACTAAATTATTGTATATCACTTTTTTTCATATGCCGTGTCATACGATACACGCCACGAGGTAATAAAAACACAGGCATTGTAGCTCCTACCGCCAACAAAAAGACAACAGATATAGTCACAATTCCATTAGAAAAGAATTCATCCATATACATATCTCGGTGTGCTTTTTCGCCCATATTCTGCAAAAACATCATTATACTAAACAAGGTATTATAAGCAAACTTACCAGGAATCATAGGTAAAAGTGCTGGCATATACAATACCGTAGTAGGACAATGACAAAAATAGCCGAAGGGCACACTGGTAAACCCGATCAACAAACCAGCATACAAAGATGCTGTAGCAATATCATAGTGAAAATGATGCATGAGTACAAAACGTAATGCATGCCCCATTGCTGCTAATAAAGCAATAAAAACAAATGCTCGACGTGGAGGATTAGAAATAGCCCCAAAACCAATTCCAGCTAAAGCGGCAAAAAATGCATCTGTCAGTATTTCAGTAGTAATCTGTAATATAGTCATTGTAAAAAATTTAGAGCAAGCTGTTTTTAAATATCATCAATGTGGCACCTAGACCAACTGCCAACGAAAGGATTAAGAGCAAAGCTTTTATTAAGCGAGCAACTCCAACAAGAGTAAATCCTTCAATAATATCAACGACACCATTAACTAAAGGTACACCTGGTATTAAATACAACACACTAGTGACCATCACAATTTCACTATCTGCTGGGGTTATAGTAAAACTACTAGCACACAACATTGACGCAATAAAAGCAGACAGTATAAAGACCATGTAATGATTAAATTTCCACTTAGTCATTAATTGACGACAACGGAATCCTATTGCTGTAGCGATGAAAACAATTCCCATTGCAATCGCCCCACCACCAAACAATTTACAAAAAGACATATTCGCAAGAGAGGCCAGCAACAAAATAACCCATGGATTTATTAAAGGCAATGCTTTTATTTTCTCAAAACGCTCGCGCAACACTTCAAGAGACAATTTTTGATCTAACGCATCCCAACTTAGAGCACTCAGGTTGGCATTATGCGCAAATAAGATAGGACCAGTAGGCACATCTAACACAATGGTATAGGCAGACTCTTTGCCATCTTCATCTTTTACGAGATTTTTAGGTTTGACAGATACAGTCATAGTCCGCATCAAAGTAGTCACTGTCACATCCATATTAAAAGATTCCGCAATTCGCTTAGAGTTGCGCACGACCCTACTAGTATGCACCCCACATCCTAACAAATGTCCTGCGTAGTCTCCAAGAAAGTGTGCAACAGCAGGCAACTGTGGATGATCTAATTGCTGAGAAGATTTGAATTCTTGCATGTTTGTTAATTCATTATATGTTGACTTTCGCTTCGCAGACAAAGATACATATTTTTATGGAATTAACGGATAAAATCAACCGTTTCGATATATGCATACAGACAAACTTATAATAACAATACAAGAGCTATACTATCGAAACGGTTGATGATTCTTCTACCTGAGAAGTATTATAAAATAGAATTAAAAAAATATCCAGAAAGAATGATACATAAAGTGATGATCCCAAAGAATACCCCTATTAACTTCCATGTCATCACTTTTTTCAGAAGTGTAGCTTCTGGTAAAGACAAGCCTACTACAGCCATCATAAAGGCAATAGCAGTTCCAAGAGGCACCCCCTTGGCCACAAAAACTTGCACAACAGGCACAATTCCAGCAGCATTGGCATACATAGGTACAGCCAAAATAACAGCGAGAGGCACAGCATACCATTTATCGGGAGATAGATATTCTTGAAAGAACCCTTCTGGCACATAACCATGCATAGCTGCACCAACAGCAATACCTATAATGACATAAAGCAGCACTCCGCGTACGATATCCCAAGCATCCTGAACAATATAGGGTAAACGTTTTACAAAAGGCACAAACTCCACTTCGAATGTTGCACTCTCATCTTCCTGCTGTTTCTGTATTGCTCTCACCCAATCGCTAAGCCAACCTTCGAGCTTCATTTTACCCATAATAAAACCACCTAACATGCCCAACAACACGCCACTGATTACATAAATAAACGTTGCTTTCACTCCAAAAGCACCCAAAAACATAGCCACAGCAACCTCATTAACCAAAGGTGAGGTAATCAAAAAAGAGAAAGTAACGCCCAGCGGAATCCCCCCTTTTACAAAACCAATAAACAAAGGGATAGACGAACAGCTACAAAATGGCGTGATTGCACCAAACCCTGAAGCAAACAAATACTGCAAGCCATAGAGTTTACGAGTCGTCAAATAATTACGCAGCTTCTCAATAGGGAAATAGGCATTAATAATACCCATGATAGAACTAATCAAGAAAAGCAATACAATGATTTTAGTCGTATCCAAGACGAAGAAGTGCAATGCTTGTCCCAAATGTGTTTCAGGAGACAATCCAAACACATCGTATATCAGCCAAGTGGCCAAGTCATCAAATATATTCAGCCAAGAGTTCATCTTGGTAAGAAAGCCTGTCTTTGGTTCAGTTACAGCGGTTAATAGTGGTAACATGATGATCCTTTTTGAAAGATACTGCTGCCTTGGGGGCAGCCGCCCTTAAGTGATATGAAGAACGATTACAATCCTTCTTCAGCAATAAATTGTGTGAAGCGAACTTTGATTTCATCACGTACACGACGGAACTCACTCTCTATAAACTCAGGAGTACCAGTTGCGTGAGATGGATCATCAAAACCAATATGCAAACGCTTGCCCACTTCACCTACGAATACTGGACAGTTTTCATTGGCACCACCACAAACTGTGATTACATAATCCCAAGCTTGAGCAATATACTCGTCAACATGGGTAGGGATTTCTTTGCTGATATCAATACCAAGTTCAGCCATATACTTAACAGCACCTGCATTGACAGCTGGAGCTGGAGCAGTGCCAGCTGAGTGCACCTCAAGATTGTCGGACAATTCTTTCAAGAATGCAGCAGTCATTTGACTACGGCAACTGTTTCCCGTACATAATACTAATACTCTTTTCATCTTTGTTTCTATTTTATGGTGAAAAAATTACTGGATGTAGTACAGGTACATATAGTATGCACCCACTACCAAAAACAAGGCACCGACTAAGAGACGAAAGTACTTTTCAAAGACCTTCATCCCATTGTAAAATTTGCCCAAGTTTTGTATACTAAAGGCTAGTATCCAGGCAACAACAATCACTGGGATTCCTGTCGCAATAGCAAATACAACTGGTAGGAGCAATCCCCCTGTTGCATCAGCAGACATCGGGATAAGCATCCCAAAGTAAAAGAAGCCACTAGCTGGACAAAATGCCAAGGCAAATAACATCCCAAGCAACAAAGCCCCTAGTCCACCTTGCTTAGCCAAGCCTTCTCCACCCGATTGCACTCCCAAGCTAGGGAGATTCAGCAGATTTCCGAACAACATAAATAGTCCAGCTATTAACAATGCAGGTCCTAAAATCTTATCTCCATATTCACTTACAGTTTGCTGAATATGAAAAATATTCGATCCGGCCCTCAACAACACAATCAAGACGGCACCTAAAGCCGAGTAAGACACCACACGTCCTAGCGTATATAACAGTCCATTGACAAACACACGACGACCTTGCTCAATATCTCGCCCAATAAAACCTACCGCGGTTACATTGGTTGCAAGAGGACAAGGGCTAATAGCCGTCAACAATCCTAGTAGAAAAGCAGTAACAATAGGCAGCTCACTGCTATTCATCATCTCTTGTAGCCATTGTTCCATGCTGCCCTTATTTAGCAGATGCAACTAAGCTCAAATCCACCTTCCCTGTTTTCAAAGCACCATCTAGCATGGCAGCGACACCAGCCTTGAAGACTTCTGGTTGACGACGAGAAGTAGAGAAGGCAAATCTTGTAGCATTGCCTGCATTCACTTGATCACCTTGTTTATTTAACAGAATCAAACTTGAAAAAGAAACTTGAAACTGTGTAGCCAAACTCTTACCAGGCTCTTTTGGATAGTCAATCACATGAACGTATAGCTTTTTATCGGCCAGTTGTTGTGCATAGTGAGACTTGATTAGATCCTGTATATTCTTCTCGATGCTCATACATGTAGGACAGCGCTTAGCACCATGAAAATAAAACACATGCAAGCCATCCTCGAGATCAACGCCAGTGGTTTGTTCACTTCGGCATGATGATCCTGAGCATCCACAAGATGTCTTTTCTTCTACCACCTGGTTTGCTTTATCTGCTTGCTTTGCTTTTGCACCACAAGATACCAACATCGCAATAGCAGCAATCGCAAGAATTCCTTTTCTCATAATGATGGTTTCGTTATTAGATTTTCGTTTGATTACTTCAACAAGGCCTTCATTTCTGACAAGGACAAAGCCTTACCTGCCGACACAACTTTTTCATCTACAACTACAGCAGGAGTGCGCATCACGTTGTATCCCATGATTTTAATCATGTCTTCTTCTTTTACAACAGTTGCATCAAGTCCCAATTCTTCTACTGCTTTTTCAGCAGTCGCTGTCAAAGCTTTACACTTTGCACAACCTGTACCTAAAATTTTAATTTCCATCTTCATCTTATTTTATGAATTACATATTATATATCTTCTTCTTTATGACCACTACAACAAGATTGCTTGTTGCAGTCCACAAAGAAATTATCAAACAATTCACGCGCTTCTCTCCAAGCTGTGCAGTTGATACAATACTTCGTATTTTGTCCTTGAATCTCACCTTGAATCAGTCCAACCTTTTTCAATTCAGACAAATGCTGAGAGACTGTAGCCTTTTGCAAAGGAAGCACATCTTCAATATCTCCAAAAAAGCAAGTTTCTTGACTTGCTAAGAAAAACATCACAGCTACTCGAGCAGGATGCGACAAGGCCTTCGCATAACTAGCAATGCGCTCAGTACGCGCATCGTATTTCTTTATTTGTGACATAATAAAACGCTTTATTAACTTGTTCTCTTGATTAATCGTTTGCAAATATACGAACAGTTCACAAACTACCCAAACTTTTGTTTGCTTTTTTACGAACAATCAACATCTTAATAAAAGAAATAGAGCGTATCAAAAGTTACATTTGATACGCCCTATTTACATTCAGTATTACCTAATACACTACCTAATACTTATACACTAATTTTCTATCCTTAAGCAATGGTGAAGTAAATACAATCTCAACTTCTCCAGAGTCTTTAGTCAATTCAATGTATGCTTTCAAAGTTCCACGATATGCACGTTGATGATTATTTCTATAATTTAATCGTGCATCTTTAGCACCGCTTTCTAAGCCAACTAGTCGTGCTGCCCCTTTCACATGACATGTAATTTCTGGTTGAACAACCTCAACAACACGTCCTTCGGCATCTAGCACTCGAATGGGAAGTTGCAGCATGCTATGCTTACCTATTTGTTCGGGTGCGATGATAGAAGCGTCAATGATAGCTGGCTCGTCAGTTGTCTCAACAGCATCTTTAGCTACTGGCTGTCCATCTTTATAAGCTACGACTTCTAACTTACCTGCATGAAAAGGCACTTCCCAACGTATGAGAGCTGTTGCATCATCATACTTTTTTCTTTCTCCGACAATCTGTCCATTCAGAAGCAGTTCTGCCTCATCACCATTAGTATATGTTACTACAGTAATTTTTTCTCCGTCTGTATAATTCCACAAATGCGGCATGTAATATAGACTACGCTCTACATTAGGTGTATTGGATGGCATAGTGCCTACATAGGCAGTTGGTGTTTCTAACCACAATGCCCGACGAAAATATCCATTAGGCTTAATATTATCATCCTGTTCAATCAACCCTGTATCCAAACCTCGTGAAGGCCAACGTCCTGATTCGCCAAGATAATCATAACCAGTCCATATAAACTGACCAAAGATAAACTCTTTATCTCTTACAGCCTTCCAAGAAGACAAGCCATCACCAGTTTCACTTCCATACAACACGCGCTTAGGATACTTTTTGTGATCCATATCGTAACGGTTCTCTGTATAATTATATCCCACAATATCTAATGCCCCAGGATAAGTCGTTTCATTGGACATAACAGCTCCAGCCAATGCTGCAGTTGTAGGACGTGATGTATCATATTTTTTGACAACCGCTACCAAATTAGTAGCAATTTCACCTAAACGATCAGCATTTGGATGATCTTTTTTATAACCACGCACATGAATCTGCACGGTGCCACTTTCATCATCTAAAATCGGATGGCTATATGGATCATTTGGATAGTCCACCTCATTGCCAATACTCCACATTATGATAGAAGGGTGATTTCTATCACGACGCACCATATCAGCCAAATCACGTTCACACCATTCACGGAAGAAGTGAGCGGATCCTTGGAATCCAGGGGCACCTACATTCCAACCAGAAATCCATTTTTTCTTAGGATATTCCCATTCATCAAAAGCCTCATCCATAACGACTAACCCTGTAGCATCACAAGCATCGTAAACAGCTGTAGCTTGTGGATTATGGCTCATACGAATCGCATTGACTCCTATTGATTTCAGTTTTTCCATGCGCACTTTCCACACTTCTGCAGGTACAGCAGCCCCCAACGCACCCGCATCATGGTGTATACACACACCCTTCAGTTTGGTCCATTTCCCATTTAGAGCAAAACCTTTATTGCTATCATAGGTCAACTCGCGCAAACCAACTGTCGTTTTAGTTTGATCGACGAGTTTACCATTTCGATATACCTGCGTCTTTAATACATACAAGTATGGAGACTCTAAACTCCATCTATGTATATTCTTTAATCGAAGTGTTTGAGATGTTTTTTGTGTTGTGGCAGCATGCACTCGTGCTTGTGTTGTAGCTCTAGCTACTTCTTTTTCGTTTTTATCGTATAATGATTGCACAATTCTAACCGTAGCATTGACATCCATTTTATTGATAATCTCGGTATGCGTATGTACAACTGCAAAACGATTATTTAGTTTAGCATCATAAGAGACACCACACAAATCAATATGCACAGGTGCAGCAAATATCATTTTTACATCTCTGTAAATTCCAGAGCCTGTATACCAACGAGAGTCTGCATAATCACTGTGATCCACTTTTACAGCAAGCACATTACGTCCGCCATAATTAATATAAGGAGTCAGGTCATACATAAAAGAGATGTAGCCATTTGGACGACGCCCTACCCATTTACCATTAATAAAGACCTCACTGTTATTATAGACGCCTCCAAAATATACATAAACTCGTTCTCCTTTTTTAGATGCAGGGATATCTAAATTTCTACGATACCAACCAATACCTCCAGGCAAATACCCAGTACAACTAGCAAAGGCTGGACTAGCAGATTGTTCAACACTCCAATCATGTGGCACTGTAATTTGATCCCATTTACTATGGTCTAAAAATTCAATACCACCATATTTTAAGTCTCCCAAATGGAAATACCATCCGTCGCGCAACAATTGCTGTTCGCCAAAACCTTGTGCAAACGTAGAAATGATAGAAGTGACCATTACTACAACAAGCATACATATTTTCTGGTGCACACTTAAAGACAATGATTTGTAATTACGTTTCATATTCAATCTATTTTCTTGTTCTTATCGTATTCTCATCAAATAATAAGATTACTTACTTAATACAAAAGTAGTTACAGAATGTGCTGGTACTTCAATAGCATCCAAACTGGATTTATCTTCTTGCAAATCACTTGTTTCACTTGTAACGTATCGCATTATTGTTGTAGCCTTAAAGCCATTAATTTGTGGCACAAAAACTTTCTTGATCTTGTTGTAGTTTGTTAAGACAACAACCAACTTGTTTTGATCTGGTGAAATGAATGCAGATCCAAACAAGTCACGGTCTATTCCACTACTTATATCCACACGAGTATATCCAGGGCGTACAAAAAGGCTATAATTTCCAAGTGCCCATAATGTTTTTCGTGCCGCGTATGTACCACTGTTAGAGATATCTCCATCGACACCACCAGATGGAACAAGTGAGATCAATAAGAAACGATCTTTATGGCCCCAGCGTTCTACATCCATAGCAGTCCAGAAAGACCAAGAACTAACATGTGCAGTGACGATATCATGATACATCACTTGTGTCATATACATAGCAATATCCATATAGCTTGCCTTATCATAATCAACAAAATGACTGTCATCATAGCCATCACCCAGCATACTCCATTCTGTCTGATACGTTTTCAAATTTCTAGCGCTAGCAGCAGTCCAAAAATTTGTTCTTGTATTTAGCAACGAGCTCCAATTTGAATCATTCCAATATGCATGTCCACCAATTATATTGGGTACATGAGATAAATTGCCAATATAATTGGCTGAATTTGCATCAAAAAAGTCAGCTATTACATTGCTTCTATTTTGGTCGCCTTTATTCTCATATAAATACTCGTAACTTGCTGCTTCCGACAATAAAATTTTAGTATTCAAAGATTCATTACTCAACGCAGAGTCCAATTCTCTAGTTAAAGAAGCCACTTGAGCATTTGTCCAACCAGAACCTTCTTGTCCTCCATCAGCCCAATTATATTGAGGCTCATTCACGGGACTAATAAAATCAATTGGGATACCTAATTCTTCATAATGCTTAGCCACAGTTACCATATATTGTGCAAAATCATCATATTTATCTGATTGCAAGTTGGCATTAGCTCCTTGACTTGAATAGCCTTTACCATTTAGGGTGTACCATACAGGAGCAGAGTTACTAAATAACACGAAAGACTCACACCCCTTAGCTTTAGCTTGTTGCATAAAATACTGTTGGCCAGCAGCTTGTGTCCAATCATATGACCCATCCTCCTTCAAGAAGCATTCAGCTCTGCGACTCTTATCGCTAATACCACTATTATCTCCTTGATTAGCAGAACCAGCTCCTAGGTTACTACGCCACATGGACAATCCAATCCCTTTCGCATGCCCACCTTCAATGTCTTGCGAAAAAAGTAAATCAGCTATTGAAGCACGTTTCGATTCGTCCCAATCACGTCCAACATAATTGCCTGACCAACAATCAGAGGCTCCAAAGCCTTCCATTGTTTGATAGGTTTTATCGACATCAACAACAAGTGCCACTCCATCATCTGTGGTGTTTTTTTGTCCATTTGGCAATGGGAGGTCCACCCCTCTACTACATGCAGAGCATGCCGTACAAAAAGCTAATAGACTAAATGTATAAATAGTATTTTTCATCTTATTGGTAATTTGGATTTTGTTTAATTGAGCCGTTACTCATTGTGACTTCTGTATTTGGAATAGGGAACACTAAGTCTCTATCTTCTCTAAACATACTGCCTTCATTGCTGGCCTCTTTCTGGTTTGTAAGCTCATATTCATCTGTCGATTCCTGTGTGTTGTAGATGACAAAGCTTCCATTTTCTCCCATAACATTGGCGATAGCTTTATGGCCGTTATCATCATTCCAACGACGTAAATCGTACAAGCGGTTTCCTTCTAGAGCTAGTTCCAAACGACGTTCCAAACGAATAGCATCGCGCAAAGCATTTCCAGTCAAATCAACTCGTCCCAATTTGGCACGTTGACGTACTTTATTTAAAGAGACAATAGCTTCGGCATCTTTATGTAAAGCGTTTTTCACTTCTGCATGCATCAACAAGATATCAGCATATCGCAACAATCTATAATTCAAAGGATTATGATTAGAATCGTATGGCACTGGTCGCTTATCAACTGGTTCATATAATTTTCTAGAAACTCGAGCACTTTTATGCTTACTTGGTGAAATAAGGTATGGATTTTCCTCATCCCAAGTTGGGTCTCCAGGAACATCTGTTGCACCATTTTTAATGATAGTCCATTTTAATCGCTCAGTATCGCCAGCATCTACAAATGCTTTTTCTAGATTACTTGTAGGCAATCCCCAAGACCATCCTGAATCATCGCGCGATCCACATACAACAGATAGTCGACCTCCCATATTATAATTAGGATCATCGCTATACTGTACTTCGAATAAAGATTCTATACTATTGTCATAATCCATATCCCACACTTCTCCAAAGTCGGGCAACAAATCATAATCAACTCCTTCACGTAGAATCATATCGTCTAGGACAGCTTCAGCTTTTTCATATTTCTCTTGGTACAAATAAACTTTTGCAAGATACCCTTGCGCAGCACCTTTAGTAATTCGACCGATTTCGTCACTTGGCAATTCACTACGACGTGGCAAGACACTGATTGCATCATTTAAGTCTTTTGCAATAAACGAATAACATGAGTCTACTGTTTGACGTGCTATCCCCTCAACCTCATGAGGCATTTTCATTGCTTCCACAATAGGTACACCACCAAAATTTTTCACTAACTCAAAATAATGAAAAGCACGAATAAACTTAGCCTCACCAATAAGACGAGCTTTTAAGTTGTCATCTGACATATTAGTATTTGGAATACGTTCTATACAGACATTACAGCGAAGAATACCTTTGTATCTATACTGCCAATAATTGGAAGTTCCCCCCGTTTGCCCATTACCTGTATAAAAGACCAAATCGTAATATGAACTATTATCTTGTGTAGTATTCCCCATCCACATATCATCCGTACACATATCAGATGTCAACTGGAAACTACCGATTTGCCACCAATCATCCCAAAAGATAGTCTGATAGCATCCAGTAATCTGTTTTTGACACTCCTCGGCATTTTGAAAGTATGTCTCTAGGTTCTCTTTACCTTGAACTGGTTTATCTAAAAAGTCACTACAACTGCTCAAAGACAGAATCATTAAAGCAGGAGCTACAATTGATTGTAATATATTTTTCATACGAGTATTCATTTAAAACTTAACGTTAACACCAAATAAGTAAGTACGAGGATTAGGATATCCATAATAGTCTACTCCAGAAGATGTAGCTCCTCCAAGTGAAGCAGTTTCTGGATCGGCTCCAGAATACTTAGTCAATGTAAATAGATTCTGAGCAGATAAAGATATACGAATGCTCACATCGTCCAAGACAGACTTAGGTATTGTATATCCCACCTGAAGTAGTTTGCATTTTAAGTATGAGCCATCTTCAACAAACAAAGAAGACACACGCTTATAATTTAGATTGGCTTCATTCACAGATAATCTTGGCCATTTAGTACTAGTACCTTCTCCATGCCAAGTTTTATTTAATGCACCAGCATACACATTACGTCCTTCTACACCAGAGTAATATTGAACGGTGTTGTATATGTCATTGCCAAATGAGCCATAAAAATTAGCCTCAAAATCCCAATTTTTATATGAACACTTTGCATTTATCCCTAAAGTAAAATCAGGGAATGCTTTACCGATATATGTTTTATCATTTTCATCCAATACACCATCGTTATTTAGGTCTTTAAACCTCACATCTCCAGGTTGTGCATTAGGTTGTAGTAAAGTACCGTGTTCATTAGTATGCGCATTGACTTCTGTCTGATTCTGGAAAAGACCATCTGCAATATATCCATAAAAACGGCTTAGTTCTCCACCTTCTTCATTACGAATAATATAATCGCCATTATACTCCTGAGCATAAATAGGACTATCCCCTAGAAGTGTCACAGCTTTATTCTTCACTGAAGACAAGTTAAAGCCAATGTTATAATTAAAATCATTTATTTTATCTTGCCAGTAAGCTGACATTTCCCATCCAGTGGCACGTAAACTTCCGATATTTTCCCATATTTTCCCATTCCATGCTGGATATCCTAAGATGGACATATTCTCTTTTTCAAGCAACATATCTTTAGATTCTTTTCTAAACACATCAGCAGTGATGGATAAACGATTGTCCAATAATGCCATATCAACCCCTAGGTTAATATCTTCAACGGTTTCCCATTGCAAGCTTGCGTTTCCAACAGAGCTTACAGATGTACCGACTACACGATCTTGTGCTTGACCAAAAACATAGCTACTTGTTCCAATAAGGCTCATAAAACTAGAGCTACTGATGTTCTGATTACCAACACGTCCCCAACCAGCACGTATTTTTAGGTTATCAAAAACATGTTGATCTTTCATCCATTCCTCACTAGTCACACGCCATGAACCAGAAACAGCTGGGAAAGTTGCATACTGATTATCGCTTGCGAACTTAGAACTACCATCCACACGAACAGATGCTGTCAAATAGTATCTTTGCTTATAGTTATACATCGCACGGAATAAATAAGACATCAAAGAGGTAGAAGTCTCAGACCCACTTGCCTTTTCATTCATAGTACCCGCACTAACTTGTTGTAACTCTTTGATATAGCTTGGCACATCTTCTCGCGAACCATTCAACCAGTAATTGTTAAACTCTTCCATCGTAAATCCAGCCATAACATTGATATTATGATTTTCGGCCAGAGTAGTCATATATGTGGCAATATTATTCCAATTCCAATCTATCCAGTGATTTGTTTGACGTTCAATTTTACTCAAAGCATTTTGCTCCAAGTTGTCAATGAAAAATTCTGGAGTAAACACGTCACCCATTTGAAAACGAGCATTCAAACCAAACTGACTTCGAATAGACAATCCTTTAATTGGTTTTATATCAATATATGGATTCATTAAGACAGCATATTGCTTAGTATCATTATTCATGCGAGACATACTTGCTACTGGATTCCAAACTTGATTGTTATTGGAACGTGCAAAATTACTATATGGGTTATCTCCCCACTCTGCTTCAGGAAGATACACATTTGTCGTTGGATCCATACGAATGATATCACCAAGCATACTAGGTGAATTTTCCCAATGCTCATATCGAGGATTGATATCCACACCGACTTTCACAATATCATTGAAAGTCAACTCTGAGTTGTAACGCATAGTTAGCTTTTCCCAAAACCCAACTTGGTATTGTGAATTCTGGCGATAATAGCTAAGGCTTCCACTGTAAATTTGTTTATCATTACCACCTTGAAAGCCAATAGAATAATTCTGCATCAATGCATAATCATTAATACATTCATCCCACCAGTCAGTCCCTTTTGTTGTTTGATTTCCACTTACATTCCAAATAGGTTCATTCCCATCATTGATATAACGTTGTTTAAAGACTTGTTCGTACTCAGACGCATCGGCCAAGTTTGGTTTTTCCAATGTTTGAAATCCTATAGAAGATGAAAAAGTGAACGCTGTTTTCCCGCTCTTTCCTTTTTTCGTTGTGACAAGGATAACACCATTAGATCCACGTGTACCATATATTGCAGCTGCTGATGCATCTTTCAAAATTTCAATATTTTGAATATCATTTTGACTCAAAAAATTGATATTAGTTCCTACTGGCACTCCATCTACAACATATAATGGATCTGACCCATTAACAGTTGTAAGTCCACGAATCACAACCCTAGGAGTAGAACCAGGCCCCCCACTACTAGTCACTTGGACTCCATTGGCTTTTCCCTGTAATGCTCCCATAGGGTTGCCAGAAACCGTACTATTTAAATCGTCACCTTTTACTGTCGAAATAGAACTGGTCAAATCACTTTTCTTGACAACTCCATAACCGACTACAACAACTTCTTCAAGTGCTGTAACGTCTTCTTTCATATTGACATCAATATGATGACGTCCATTGACTTGAATCTCTTGAGTGGCAAAACCGACCATAGAAAAGACCAATGTTGCTTTGCTTTCAACTTGCAATTGATAATTGCCATCTAAATCAGTAATCGTACCATTAGAAGTTCCTTTAACTTGTACAGTCACTCCAATCAGAGGCTCATCTTCACTAGCTAATTTCACAGTTCCTTGTACAAGAATACCTTGTGCCTGAACCAGCATGGGGATTAGGCACAACAGTGCCAAAATATATTTTTTCATCATGTTTTTCTTCTTGTATATGATTATTCAGTTATAGGATAAAATCTTGAGCGCAATAAATAGGAATCAAACTCAAAACGATATTTTCCAGTTGTTGGTACAGTCCATTTGCCTGGATTTTCTCCCCCATTACTCACATTAGATTCTGGATCAGACGAAGAATCATTCCAACGCCAATATGGTTCTGGCCACCATCCCCAAGTATGTTTAGTAGAAATGATAAAGCTTACTTGAGCACCAGCTTCAAGAGTAAATTCTGCGTAAAATAGGAATGGATTATGTGCATCTTGTGTCAACATCTGAGGTTGAGCAGGGCTCCAATTTCCAGCATCAGGAAGTCCATCACCAACCAAACCAATCTCTAGTGGAATGGTACCGCTAGAATGATCACCACTATTCAACCACATTGGTTCGCCAATAGGTACTGGTGTAGCTTCTGGTGTGAATTTTTCAACAGAATAGGCACCAGTTAGTGTATTAAATTCTATTGCATAGTATGAGTAAGCATCAGGTAAGATAATGCTCAAAGATTCTTCTGGATTATCAGCTAAAACAGTGTCATCTGTTTTACTTGGACCGAAACAAATTGGACCGAAATCTGTTTTTTGAGCAACAAAGCGAAGTGTTGTATTTGGTTTTTGAGTATAATACTCGGCTCTATATGTATAAGCATTGGTGCGACTAATAAGTTGAGGGATACCAAAAATATCACTATTCATTTTAGCAGCATCGCTAACATCACATAAATAGATTTTTTCAAAATCGGGCATTTCAGATACATTAATCGTCGATTTTTTTGTCGTGATCAACCCAGAAGCATCAATAGCTTCGATAGTCATGACATATGCCCCCTGCACTGATGGCAAAATGACCTTTTCATCAAATGAATATTCCATTCCTGTAATAGTATATTCTCGATCAAAATCAAGCTCAGGAATCTTTAATGTCACTTTTGCCAAAGCTTTGTTATCTGTAACTTTAAATCGTAAATTAAGTGCTGTCTCTTTCTTAATGAGAACGGTTATTTCAGTACTAGGAACAGTAACAAATCTCGGAGCTTGGAAATCACCATCTAATGTCACTTGTACTTCTGATTCAGTCGTAAGTCCGAGCACATTGGTTGTCAAGACATTAACTGTGAAAGGATCTCCTTCAATATCTTTAGGTAGAGTATAACTATATGATAAGTTATAATTGAGTAAGACTGTATCAGAATAAATCTTTTGAAAATCAATAGTTTTGTCTAGATACAACTCTGGACAGATCAGTTGAACACTTTTCAATCCAATATTATCGGATAATGCACCATTAATAACAAATGATCTACCCGCTTCAGATTTTATATGATCTGTTTCTAAAATTTGTCCAGGCACCTCTCCAGATCCTGTAATTGAGTGGTTGTCGCTATCACAAGCTATTAGCATTGGAATGCAACACACAACAAAGAGCATGTGTTTAATACAATTCATACGTAAAAGATTAAAATGGTTATACTAAGGTTTTTATTGGTTGCAAAAATAGCTCATTTGCGGAGTGAAGACTATGTATTTTCGGTCAAAAACACATTAATTTTCGTGCACTGCATGATTTTCTTTTGATTTTCTCATAGTTATTGCGTACATTTGAACTAATAAATTACCTAATAGCCCAATCAACCAAATGAAAAACAATCACGTGTATTATATAATACTTGTAGCCATCATGTGTTATATATTTCCTGATCATACAAATGCCCAAAACACCCTTAACCTAGATATAGCTTCTGGGTTATCCAATACTTATGTGCAAGATATTACCCAAGATATTGATGGATGCTTTTGGTTCGCTACAGAAGAAGGTGTAAATCGTTTCGATGGTACTGCATGCATAAGCCCTAGGACCAAAGATTACTTACCATTGACAAAAGATGACGTGAATTGTATTCTAGCATCAAAAGACAGCACACTAATATATATTGGTACGCGTTCCAACGGTTTATATCAATATAACTACAGTAATCACACATTAGTAAAGTTCCCAATAATCACCTTAGAATCAATTAATAGCAAGTGTAAATATGGGATTTCATCTGGATCAATAACTACGCTAGACTGGGGGGAGGACAATCAATTATGGATTGGTCATTATAGTTCCGGAGTAGACTGTTATAACGTCAAAAGAGACAATTTTATCCACTACAACAAGACTGTACTTCCAGCATTAAAATGGGAATCTGTTTGGTCTTTAAAACAGGTAGGAATCAAACTCTTTATTGGGCACAGCAATGAAGGCTTATCATCAATTGATTTAAAGACGAATAAGGTTGATCACTTTTTTGCCCAGACAAATACAATAGACCAGTTAGCAGGTAATAATGTGTATTGTATATGCAGTGATCTACATGGGTTACTCTGGTGTGGAACTGATCAAGGGCTAAGCTTATTCAACCCTAAAAACAACACATTCAAATCATTTAATTTCAGACACAAAAATTCCAATTTAGACAATAATAAAATACTCAATCTAAAAATTACAGAAAATGGGGTCTTATATATAGGTGTTGAATTTAAAGGGATATATACCGCAGACTTAAACAATTTAGTCATGAGCTCCAATGCATATTTAGAAGCTCAACAACTAACAAGAGTAAATAGTGGCACAACATTAACCAACTTCTCTGTAAGAAATATCTTACTAGACCAATATAATAATGTGTGGATTGGAACATATGGTGGTGGCGTATTGATTGCTCCACATCGTACAACCCCATTAAAACACATTGATTATCGAGAAAACAATACAAACAAATACTCTTTATCTAATCCAACAGCATGGGGTATTGCAATTAACAACCGAGGAGAAAAAATTGTAGGAACTGACGGAAATGGCATTGATATTATTCAAACAGACACCATCAAGAAACGCATACCAACATTCGACAATATCAAAAAGCCTGCAGTACTTTGCATTCATACAAACAATAAAAATCAGACATGGATCGGTTGTTATACCAATGGCCTGTACCTATCCAATAATGCATTAAATAAATACAGAAAAATAGCACTAAAAAACAATGAAAAACTGGATGTTCGCTGTTTTCAACAACACAAAGACACTCTTTTTGTGGGGACTGATTCTGGATTATTTTCTATTGACATCAATACATGTAAAGAATTAAACTACTGGAATCAAAACAACAGCAGTTTATTTTCAAATTTTGTCCGCTGCATTTGCATTAATAATAAAAATGAAAGAATAATCGGGAGTTACGGCAATGGAATGGGCATATACAACCAAAACATGCATCTCATCAAACGCTTTTCAATAGACAACGGCCTCCCTTCAAACCGTGTTAATTCAATAATCCAAGATAGTTTTGGAAACTATTGGATAGGAACAATGAATGGCATTGTTAAGTTTAACCCTTCATGGGAGATTCAAGACACTCTAACTATTGCAGATGGCCTTTCAAATAAACGTATAAAAGCCATCATTGAAAAGCCAATTGGACAACTATGGATTAGCACAGAAAATGGGATTAATAATTTACACATTACAGAAAACAAGGTGCACTCATTTGTATCACGCACAATTCCTTTATATGGTTTTAAAGCTGGTTCAGTTGCATCAGATAGCTCACATATTTATTTTGGATCAATCAGTGGATTATGGGAATTTAATCCTGTAACACTACTTCATGAACACAATATAACCCACCCACGAGTTACTTCTATACAAATTATTAAGAGTGGGCATCAAAATGAGCCAAGTGTCACAAATTATTCTCGCCCATATCCGAACAAACTTGATTACACACAAAATAATTTAGAATTTACCTTTAATGAAGCAGATATTGCTCTTGCCAATTTAGTCAAGTATAGTTATAGATTAAAAGGGACAGGCGATGATTGGAGCCTACCATCACCTAAAAACACTGTCGCTTACAGGAACTTGCCTCCTGGAAAATATACTTTCGAATTAAAGTCATGGACAATGTCTGCAAAACAAAACGCTTCAGACACATATTTTTCCTTTAACATCTCCCCTCCTTTTTGGAACACTTGGTGGTTTTATCTACTAATGGCAACTATTTTAATTATAATCATCACCGCTATCCTATACTACTTTAGTGAACAAATCGTATTGAAACATAATTATGAGATGGAAAAACAACAGAGAGAAGCCGATTTACGTCTCAATGAGGAAAGAATGCAATTTTACACTACAGTCACGCACGAATTACGTACACCATTAACACTAATCCTAGGGCCTATTCATGATTTGAAACAAAGTATTCATCTTAATGAACAAGAGAAAAATAGACTAAACATAATGGCAATTAATGCCGACCGCCTACTATCTCTTACAAATCAAATCCTTGAATTGAGACAACTAGAATTAAACAAAAGAGAACTCAATGTACAAAAAGGACACATCAATCAACATGTACAACAGATATTCAATAGTTTTTTTGAACTTAATCACAAAAATAACGTCAAATTAATTTCAGATATACCTCAAAAGACAAATCCGATTTTTTTTGATAAAGAAGCAGTTACAATCATACTATACAATTTACTCAACAACGCAATAAAATACACATTAAACGGAACTATTAGATTACTTGTAACGCAAGATTCTTCAAACAATGATATAACCATACAAGTTATAGACACGGGCATTGGTATTCCAAGTCATAAAATTAACAACATATACAAACGTTGGTATAGGGCTCATTCAGAAGAGCACATTCAAGGTGCAGGTATAGGACTAAGCATCGTCAAATCATTAATAGATTTGCACAAAGCACACATTTCAATCAACAGCATTGAAAACGAAGGGACAACATTTAGAATAGTCTTTTCGGGAACAAACAAATACCCAAATGCTAATCACCTAAATGATGACACGGATCATCCAGAAATTGAGACCAGCTACGATACAAACTGTGAGAAAAAAATAGTAGAAGAGAACTCACAAACAAGTATCCCAAACAATGACCTACTTAAAAAATATCGAATACTCATTGTTGAAGATGAACAGAACATAGCTGAATACATCTCTGATTCACTCGCGAGTGACTACGAAACCGTTATCACCAACAATGGGGAAGAAGCTGTAAATTATTTAACACAGCACCCTGTTGATCTAATCATTAGCGATTTAATGATGCCCATTATGAACGGAATAGAGTTATGTAGGCAAATCAGAAGTAATGATAATACGAGTAGCACGTTATTCATTATGCTCACTGCACAAGAAAAATTCTCTTTTAAAGAGCAAGCATATTTAGCTGGTGCAGATTCTTATCTAACCAAACCATTCAGCAGCACTTTGCTTAAAAGTCGAATAGACAACCTGATAAAAAAGCATGAAGGAGAGCACAGTCAAGCCTTTTCAAAGGCCCAAAAACAAATAGTCAAAGAGAAACAAGAAACAATTCAGAAAGAACTCAATAGACAAGATCAAGAATTTATCGAAAACGCAAGATGTTTAGTACTTGAAAATATAGAAAGCGGAAAGGTAAATGTAAACTTCTTGGCTGATAACTTAAATATGAGTACCTCAACCATTTATAGGAAATTCAAAAAGATATTGGGTCTTTCAACAAAAGAGTTTATTAGCCAGCTCACAATGGAAAAAGCAGAAATCCTACTCTTATCTATGACATATAATATCAACGAAGTAAGCGACATGCTTGGATATAGTAGCACTGATTATTTTCGCTCATGCTTTAAAGAACACTTCGGTGTTTCTCCAACTTTATACATTAACCAATTAAAAAACAAAGAGGAAATATAAAAAATAGGCTGTATCAAACAAATGATACAGCCTATCCTATTTTATATGTACTCGAAGCGGGTACACAACACAACACTCAAAAGCCCATGAATAAAAGGTTTTTGAACACTCAGGGTGTACTAAAAGTGTACTATCTAACAAAAACACATCAAAAGTACACCCCATATCATACCAAAATAAAGAAACATGAGGCCGCCTATCATCACTGACAAACGACCTCTACTAAAAATTTGATACTACAAATATAATGTTATTTCAAGGATATGCCATTTTCTAATAGCAAAATCCAAAATAAATCAGACACGCCCAAAATCTCAAAAATTGACTTTTCCATGAAGTGTATTTAATAAGCGGTTTCAGGATTCTAGTCATTAGAATTTCACCCCATACCCTTGCTATACCATCTCAGATATTGGCATTTTTGGCATTTTCTTGTTAGTCATCATCCAAGACATCTAAAGGTAACACAGCGAGCACCTTAGCATCTAGTTCCTTTATTGCCTCGCTTGTTACTGATATCCCTTCTCGATGAGTCAAATAGGCATCCTTAGTAGCCTTCACAAGTGAATCCCTATTCCTTCTGCTTATCTTTCCCATCTTATACCTCCCATCTATTATAGCTAGAAAGTTCTCTAAGCCACCATAACGCTCTATCAAAGCCGCTCGACCTAGTATATCCATTTCTTTTTTACCTTTCATCATATCAAAATCAGGTATTATGTCATTAATCTTATCCACAAGCTGATACTTATCATACCAGCTCTTTTGTAGTAGGCTATAAAAAGCCTCATCATATAAAGTAGCCGCTTTAATAACCGATTGGTTAAAAGTCTTTTGCAGCCGACTTTCATACCTTTGCTCTATTCTCAGTATATGAAGGCCTTTATATTGACTAGGTATAGACTCTTTCTTATCACGTTGTTCACGCTCTTTATCATAGAAAGCCATTTGACCACCTCCATACCGATAATATATAGAGCTTGGATACTTGGCACGCTTTGACCGACTCATTTCCCCCATATGATTCAAATACACTTCTACAGGGTATTCTAATATTAGGTTATTGGCAAAGTCTATCCTAGTCACATCTGCACGCTCCATAGGTAAATGAAGGACACTACTTAAAGCTTCTATAGCCTGCTTAGTGGTCTCTCTATTCAAGGTCTGAAAGTTATCACCTAGATACCATTTGCACAAGCTACCTTTCAATGATATGCTTGTTGGTCTTATGTAGACTCTAAAGTTATCTAGGCTTCCAGTGATTCCCTCACCACCATCATCATAATAATGTTCAGCAGGCTTGGAGATATAGGCTGTAGTTTGTCCCACAAAGTCTACATCCCCAGCCTCATCTATTGCTAG
>Ga0116162_10000535_pt1 | contig 27245 bp, 20 predicted proteins | sample AD_UKC105_MetaG_FD_89875 | JGI IMG/M metagenome (GOLD analysis project Ga0116162, IMG submission 89875) | Active sludge microbial communities of municipal wastewater-treating anaerobic digesters from Hong Kong - AD_UKC105_MetaG | ecosystem: Engineered > Bioreactor > Anaerobic > Digestate...
GACCCCGATGCTGAGAAAAAACGACTTGAAAGACTTGAGGCTGAGAAAAGAAGAAGGGAAGAGCTGGAAGCTGAAAGGATCAGAAAAGAACAGGAAGAAATAGAACGGCAAAGGATAGCTGCCGAGCAGGCCAGAATTGAAGAAGAAAGAAAGAGGCAGGAAGACATTATAAACAGGACACGCAATGCTTTGGCAAATGCAAAAAATACCGGTACGAATTCCACCAGTGAGGGTGTTGCAGGAGGCGAAGGTAATCAGGGATCTCTGACAGGATCTGTTGACTCTCGGAACCGGGGTGAAGGAGGAGGTACCGGAAATGACGGTATATCATATAGTCTGGCCGGTCGTGGGGTCCAAAAACTTCCTCTTCCAAGATATGATTACCAGGGAGAAGGAAGAGTTGTTGTTGAAGTGAGTGTCGACCGTAGCGGGAGGGTCACTAATGCTGTACCCGGCATTAAGGGTTCAAACACACTTGATGAATACCTTCTCCGTGTTGCCAGGGAAGCAGCACTGGAAGCACGTTTCGACCCTAAAGATGATGCTCCTGAAATACAAAAAGGTACAATAACCTATAATTTCGTTCTCAAATAAAAAAGATCAGTTAACGCTGTCAAACAATCCCTTTATGGCTAAATGGAGATTGTCAATAAGATTATGATCCTTGATAATGTAGTCATCTATGCCCTTCCTTGCCAGTTCAAGAACTACCTCTCCGTCATTCTGGCCCGAAAGCATTATTACAGCAATATCAGGTTTTTTCTTTTTTATCTTATCCAGTACCTCCATACCATTCATGTACTTCTTGTCACTTTTTGCAAAAAAATAATCCAGGATTATCAGATCAGGCTCCTTGTCTATCGCATTCAGGCACTCTTCTCCAGATTCAAATGCCTCCACCACATACCCTTCTGATGAAAAGCGTTTAACAACCAACATATTAATGAAGGGATCATCATCTACAATAAATATTTTTTTTAGTTTATCCATTATTAGGTATTTATTCTGGTACTTAGTGGTAAAAATAATAAAAAAATAACCCGAAATTAATCCGGGTTATTTTTTTCTATTAACAGAGTCAATAAGCGAAGAGAGGGAAAGGCTTCATCATCCTTTCAACCTCATCTGCCACTCTTTCAACAGCCGTATCATCATCTGTGTTCTTCAACACATCATCTATCATTTCAACAATAACACCCATATGATCTTCCTTCAATCCTCTTGTGGTTATGGCCGGAGTACCCACCCTGAGGCCTGAAGTTAAGAAGGGAGATCTGTCATCAAAAGGAACCATATTTTTATTAACTGTTATATGTGCTCTTACAAGCACATTTTCAGCTTTCTTGCCTGACAACTCCGGAAATTTGGTTCTCAGATCTATCAGCAACAGATGGTTATCTGTTCCGTTGGATATGACTTTATACCCTTTGTCTATGAAAGACTGAGCCATAACAGCAGCATTATTTTTTACTTGTTTCTGATACTCTTTAAAAGATGGATCCAGTGCTTCGCCAAAAGCAACTGCCTTTGAAGCTATAACATGTTCAAGAGGACCGCCCTGAATACCGGGGAAAACTGCAGAATTAATAAGTGATGACATCATCCTTACCTCTCCTTTGGAAGTAGTTATTCCCCATGGATTGACAAAATCTTTTCCCATCAGTATAATACCGCCGCGAGGGCCCCGGAGAGTCTTATGTGTTGTTGAAGTAACAATGTGTGCATATTTAAGAGGATTATCAAGCAAGCCGGCTCCAATTATTCCTGCGGGGTGTGCCATATCTATTACAAGAATAGCTCCTGTCATATCAGCTATCTGCCTCATCCTCCTGTAATCCCATTCTCTCGAATAGGCAGAAGCTCCTCCTATTATCATGGCTGGCTTTTCTTTGATCGCCGTCTCCTCCATCATGTCGTAATCAACAAGACCAGTATCTTCCCTGACACCATAAGCAACCGGTTTATAAAGTATCCCGGAGGAATTGACAGGTGAACCATGAGAAAGATGACCTCCGTGTGCAAGATTTAACCCCATAAAAGTATCCCCGGGCTTTAGAACAGTCATGAAAACTGCCATATTTGCCTGAGCTCCTGAATGTGGTTGCACATTAACATATTCAGCATTGAAAAGTTGTTTTAAACGATCTATAGCCAGCTGTTCAGACTGATCAACCACCTCACAACCACCATAATAGCGGTGACCAGGATAGCCTTCTGCATATTTATTTGTCATTACAGACCCCATAGCTTCCAGTACCTGATCACTTACAAAATTCTCTGAAGCAATTAATTCTATTCCATTCAACTGCCGCTGACGTTCTTTTTCAATAAGATCGAAAATAATTGTATCCCTTTTCATACTTTTATTTTTTAAAAATAATTTTCTTCCATCATTTAAAGTGACTATTCCACACCCAAAAAACCGCGTTACAGTCTGTGAAAACGGCATATGGAGTTCACCATTAAAACATTCAAAAAAACGGGTTATACGTTTTACAAAAGAATTTACAATGTTAGCAAATAATATCTTAAAAATGTTTTTGTCGTTACAACAATGAGATATTATATACAATTGCAATAATAATTTATTCTTCGGAAAATTGAACCAATAATTCGCGATATGTTGTAAAAATCCGTGATTTGGAAATGAAACCGACATAGTAACCGTTATCGAGAACCGGAAGATTCCATGCTCCTGTTTGCCTGAATGTTTCCATAACAGTTTCAATGTTTTCCTTTTTATCAATATACGAAGGAGGGATTGTCATCAGGTCTTTGACCCTCACGCTGTCGTATAATTTATGGTTAAACATGATTTCTCTCACATCATCCAGTAATACAACCCCTTCCAGAATATTATATTCATCAACAACCGGAAATATATTACGTTTTGATCTGGAAATAACCTTAACCAGATCACCAAGAGTGTCATTGGATTTCACTTTAAGCAGGTCTGTCTCAATTTCTTTTTTCCAGTCCATTATTGTAAGAACAGCCTTGTCTTTATCATGAGTAATAAGTTCTCCTTTTTCTGCCAACTGTACATGATATATTGAATGACGTTCAAAGCTTCTTGTTGTTATATAGGCAGCAGTAGAAGTAATAATCAAAGGGATTAGCAGGTCATATCCTCCCGTTATCTCAGCTATGAGAAAAATTGCTGTAAGAGGAGCATGCATCACGCCCGCCATCAACCCGGCCATCCCAATAAGAACGAAACGATTGTCTGCAAGATCGATATTGATAAATCTGTTGAGCAGACTGGCAAAAAGATAACCGTTAACACCTCCTATAAACAAAACAGGAGCAAATATTCCTCCTACCCCGCCCGACCCGTTTGTTGCACTACTGGCAAATACTTTCAGAAAAACGAGAGATGCCATGAAAACAACCTCTACCCAAAACTTATCAGAGAAATTGTAGAAAACGCTTTGATTCATGACAGGCTCTATGCCACTTTGAAGTATCTGAAGAACAGCCGTATATCCCTCACCATAAAAGGCGGGGAAAAGATATACCAGCACACTGACTACAATACCTCCTGCAAAAAGACGGACATATATATTCGATATTTTCTCAAAGTTTTTTTCCAGGAAAAGAGTCATTTTGGAAAAATATAAGGAAATAAACCCGGATAATATTCCAAGAATAATATACCATGGGATATTTGATATGTTAAAAGCTTCCCTTATAGTGAAATTAAAAAGCACCTCTTCACCCATAAGGAAATAGGCAACAGTTGCTGCAGTAACAGATGAAATCATTAAAGGCACGATAGAAGAAATAGTGAGATCAAGCATCAGTATTTCAAGAACGAAGACTATACCGGCTATGGGTGCCTTGAATATACCTGACACTGCTCCGGCTGCTCCGCATCCGATTAAAAGAGTGATACTCCTGTAATTTAACCGGAAAAACCTTCCAATAGCCGATCCTATCGACGATCCTGTCAGTACAATAGGTGCCTCTGCACCAACCGATCCACCAAAACCTATGGTTAAAGTAGTTGCCAATATAGATGTCCAGGTGTTATGTGTTTTCAGATGACTTTTCTTTCTGGATATTGCATAGAGCACCCTGCTGATACCATGTCCTATATTGTCTTTTACCACAAACCTTACGAACAATAGAGTAAGCAACATTCCTGTAAGAGGATAAGCCAGATACAGAAAATTACCCGATTCTCTTGTTATACCCTGGGTCAGAATGTGATGTGTATAATGTATTGTATTCTTAAGAAATGCAGCAGCAAGAGCGCTTAGTAATCCCACAACCAGACTCAGTATATATAATAATCTGACCTGGTCAATATTCTCAAAACCCGGTTTTAAAATTTTTCTGAGAAACCTGCTCTTAAGCATAATTCTGCAAATATAAAAACATTAGCAACGCATCATGTTTTTTTAATTAAGTTTGTCATTAACCAGTAAAATAAGCTCACACATATTTACATAATAAATTATTAATAGATTTTAATCATCTGCAGGAAGTAACGAATAAGTGCATATTTACTATACTCCTTTTTTTCTCATTATCAGGGATAACTGCATTTAGTCAGATTGAATGTTTCAATCCTGATCCTCCTGAGCTTACTTTTGTTTCTGTTCTGGATGAAACCGGAACCGTTGAATTAAGATGGACACCCAGCGATTCCTTGGATGTGGTAGCATATATTGTCCATTCATGGGATACCATTAACAGAAATCCGGGCTATTATCCTGTTGATACACTCTGGAATCCGGAGTTAACAAGTTTTACATACAGGAACGTGAAAACCACAATCTACAGTGTTTCCCATGTTATCTCGGCCCTGAGGCTTCCTGACTGCGAGAGCGCTCTTTCCAATTCTATCAGCACAATTTACTGTTCCTCTGAACTTGATTCCTGTAGAAATGAGATACGCATCAGCTGGAGCAGGTACAATGATCATCCCAGACCCGTAACTGCCTATCAGATACTGCTCTCTAAAGACGACGGTCCATTGAACGAATATTACATAGCTGATCCGGAAACAGATAATATAACTATAGCTGATTTTGAAACCGATTCACATTATTGTTTCAGAATACGTGCACTACTTGAGCCCGGGTTTTTCTCCGGTTCAAATGAAACCTGTGTGTTCACAAGTATCAGAAAGCTGCCGGAGTGGATCAATGCCGATTATGCAACAATAAATAATGACAACGATATAGAGCTTTCCTTTACTCCGGATCCGGAGACTGAAATCATTAGTCTTCAGATTGAAAAGAAAACAGATAATACCGGAACTTACCAATGGCTGACCCAGCTTACTCCATCTTCCGGCTCTTATATATATACTGACACTGATGCAGATATACACAAAATCAATTATTATCGAGCATATATCTATAATTTATGTAATGAACCGGCTGTTTATTCCAATACTGCTTCCAATATGGTTCTTAAAGCTGAAACGGTTAACAGCGATCTGTTTCTTAAGTGGAATCAATACCTGGAATGGGAGGGAATTGTTGATAGGTATGAAGTTTATAATTTAACTCCATATGGATGGACCCTTTTCAGATCAATAGGACCAGAAGATACCAGTACTGTTATTACCGGCAATGATCTTGTGGAATTAATGAAAAACTCACCAGACAATGAGATATCCTTTTATATCAGAGCTGTTGAATCGAATAACCCTTATACAGCCTCCGCCGAAAGCCAATCATCAACAATCAGTATACCTGTTGAAGAAAGAATAACTGTTCCCACAGTTTTTACTCCCGACAATAATGGTCTGAATGATTATTTCCATCCTGTGCTTTCATTCACTCCTGCAGAATATCATTTATTAATAACGGATCTCAATCGCCAGACCCTGTTTGAGACAAGAGATTATGAGGATGTGTGGGACGGAACCTCCGGAGGCAACATTCTTCCCTCCGGAGTCTATCTCTGGTTTTTAAAAACCACCACTCCCTCCGGAAAAAAAACATCAGAATCAGGAACTGTCACTATTTTCTACCAGAGGTGAACAGTTTTCTTTTTCATCCCGTTTAACAGTTAGCTACATTGACTGAATAAAGTTATATTTGTAGTGTTGAAAGATTTGCGTTGTATAGATTTATGGGGAACAAAGATTTTTTTGATGAAGAAGACAAAAACCGTATTCAGCTTGAATATGATTCACTTATAAACAACCTGCTAAGGTGCAATAAGCAAGGTGATCTTGAGATGATTGAAAAAGCATTCAGGATTGCCAATGAAGCTCACTGGAATATGCGCCGGAAGTCAGGAGAACCCTATATTATACATCCTATTCAGGTAGCCAAGATAGTAAACCAGGAAATTGGTCTTGGAGCAAGGTCTATAACAGCGGCTTTGCTTCATGATGTTGTTGAAGACACTGAATACACCCTTGAAGAAATTAAAAAAGATTTCGGGCCAAAAACAGCCATGTTGATTGATGGTCTGACAAAAATCTCAGGGACATACAAAAAGGAAGCCTCCTCCTCAATGCAGGCTGAGAATTTTCGAAAAATGCTTCTTACACTGTCTGATGATATGCGGGTTATCCTAATAAAGATAGCTGATCGTCTTCACAATATGCGTACACTGGACTCAATGCCGGAACACAAAAAAATGAAAATTGCCGGTGAAACGATTTTTCTTTACGCTCCTCTTGCACATCGCCTCGGACTCTTTGCAGTAAAAAGCGAACTGGAAGATCTAAGCTTCAAATACCGGCAACCACAGATATATGAAGAAATAGCTTCAAAACTCCGGTTAAGTGAAAGAAAGTATTACACGCTGTTAAACAAATTCTCACTGCCTATCATTAATAAATTAACCCAGGCAGACATAAAATTTGATTTAAGCAGCCGGCCAAAATCCATTTTTTCTATATGGAAAAAAATGCAGGCCAAAGCTGTACCCTTTGATGAAATATACGATGTACTGGCCATCAGAATAGTCTTTGAACCAAAACCTGACATATCGGAAAAAACACAATGCTGGAATATTTATTCCATTATAACTGACGCCTATCTCCCAAAACCTGACAGACTGCGTGACTGGATAAGCCGTCCCAAACCCAATGGTTATGAAGCTCTTCACGTGACAGTAATGGGACCTGAAGGGAAGTGGGTTGAAGTTCAGATCAGAAGCAAGAGAATGGATGAAATAGCCGAAAGAGGCTATGCTGCCCACTGGAAATACAAGGGCGACAACTCACAGGAAAGTGAACTGGATAAATGGATAAAGAAAATCCGGCAGATGCTTGAGAACCCACTCGAAGATCCTATTGAATTTCTGGATGAGTTTAAAATGAATCTCTTTTCCTCTGAAATAATGGTTTTCACACCTAAAGGTAAACTCATCAGTCTTCCCAAAGGCGCTTCTGCCCTCGATTTTGCTTATGAAATTCATACTGAAGTAGGAAATAAAGCTATAGGGGCAAAAATAAATTATAAACTTAATCCCATCAGTTCTGTCCTGATGAGTGGTGATCAGGTTGAAATTATTACTTCAGATATAGCCAAACCTGAAAAGGAATGGCTCTCATTCGTAAGAACTTCCAAAGCCAAGGAAGCTATAAAAGATGCTCTTAAAACTGAAAGCACCAATAGAATACATAAAGGAAGAATTAAGCTTGACAACAAATTGAAAGAAATAGGTATAACCCCAAATACTGAAGTCTTTAAAAAACTCTTCCTGGCCTACGACGTATTAAATAAAGATGAACTGTATTCCGGAATAGAACTGGGAATAATAGATCTTGAAAATATCCGGAAAATACTTCGCAAGAATCTGTCAAAAAGCGTAATCAAATATTGGGATTTCAAACTTATAGGTTCAAAAAAAGAAACCAGGGCAAACCAGATCCAGACTGAAAAAATAGATAAAAATGTACCCTTTCTTCTAAGAGAAAATATCGAAAATGCCGAACAATCATACCTAATAGCAAGTTGTTGTAACCCTATACCCGGTGATGAGGTAACAGGATACATTTCTCCCGAAGGCCCTATAATAATTCACAAACCAAAATGCCCTGAAGCTATAAGGCTGATGTCGAATGAAGGAAACAGGATAATAGCTGTAAAATGGGCTATTCATAAACTTGTGTCTTTCCTTGCCAGAATAAGCATGACCGGTATCGACAGAATAGGATTGCTAAGAGATATTACAACAATAATCTCTTCAGAACTGAAAGTGAATATGACCAAAATCAATATAACCGTTGACAAGGGAATTTTTGAAGGGGTGATTGATGTTTATGTACATCATACAAAAGACCTCAATAACCTGATACTGAAAATTTCAAATATAAAAGGTATTGATAGCGTCAAAAGAGTTGAGGATTTCTCGCAATAACATCATATAAAAAATGAGACAGTATTTTTTAAGCAAAATTTGAATAAATTTGCCATTATTTTAAATTAGTCCAAATATGTTTTGCCCGGATACAAAAAATACAGTAAAAAAGATATTTACAGATTATCTTGATAAAAAAGGCCATCGCAAGACCCCTGAAAGATATGCCATTCTGGATGAAATATATTCAAGAGACGGGCATTTCGACATAGAATCCCTTTATATTTTTATGAAAAATAAGAATTACAGGGTTAGCAGAGCTACTTTATACAACACTATAGAACTATTACTCGACTGTAATCTGGTAATCAAACATCAGTTTGGGAAAAATATGGCTCAGTTTGAAAAAGCTTTTCAGTGTAGCCAGCATGACCACCTTATTGACCTCGACACCGGACAGGTTATAGAATTCTGTGATCCAAGAATTAATGAGATAATTAAAACAGCTTCTGAACTCAATAACTTCAATCCTCAATATCATTCTTTGTATATATACGGTAAGTTGAAAAACAAAAACGACTGAATCATTCATTTTTTTACACTCTCTTGACAGTCCCGTTTAATTATAAAATACTAAATTGCATCTCATAATATGCCATGAGAGAAAAAGATATTTGATTATTCTGAATTTGTACTTATTATTATAACCTCAAATCCGATAAAACTACTATGAAAAGTACAGTCGTTCTGCCAAAGGTTTTTGGAAGGTCCATCATCCTGCTGTTCATAATGTTTCTGCTATCTTTTGACCTTTCTGCACAACAAAAAATCCAGGGTGAAGTATCACAAACATATCAGGTAACACTAAATGACGGATCTGTTGTATCAGGTAAGCTGATATCAGATACTGATAATGAGATCGTCCTGCAATCGGGTACCATGGGGAATATCACTATTCTTAAAGCAAACATCAAATCGATGACTGCGGTTTCCCAGGCAGATATGAAATCCGTAAGTATATGGTTTGCCAATCCTAATCCTACAAAATACCTGTTAGGCTCTTCGGCCATACCCTTGAAAAAGAATACAGGCTATTATCAGAACACCTGGATATTCGTCAATTCCGGAGCATATGCTTTCACAAACAATTTCAGTGTTTCAGGAGGATTTGAGATAATCTCAATCATGGCACAGGGAGAAGGACCCTTTGCCTTTTATATTAACCCCAAAGCTTCTTTCAAGGTTGCCGAAAACTTTTATGCAGGCGCTAATGTGTTATATGCAAATACCTTAAGAACAATAGATGATTTTGGAGGGCTGGCAACTATCAATGGATTTATTACATACGGGAATACAAATAATAATCTTACTGCTGCTATCGGATGGGGATGGGCTGAAGGCGAATTAACCTCTAAACCATTGTTTACAATAAGTGGCATGACCAGAGTATCCAGAAGAATAGCACTAGTAAGTGAAAACTGGTTAGCCCCTGTTTCAGGAGGAGAAGAAGACGGAACAGATTTATTCGGCGTATACTCTTATGGCGTAAGATTTCTGGGTGAAAAAACATCTATCGATCTTGCCTTCATCAACAATAAAGATATTGCCAAATCTATTGTGATAGGTATTCCCTGGCTAGATTTTACAATAAATTTTTAATAATTAATCTTTTATTTTACACACTATTGCACTTTGAATAACTATGCCGAAAGAAAAAATTGATGTATTATTAGGACTCCAGTGGGGAGATGAAGGAAAAGGGAAAGTTGTTGATGCAATTAGCCCCCGATATGATGTAATTGCCCGTTTTCAGGGAGGGCCAAACGCAGGACATTCATTGGAATTCAATAATGTAAAACATGTCCTTCATCTAATCCCTTCAGGTATATTTCATGAAGATAAAATAAATATTATTGGCAATGGTGTTGTATTAGATCCTTCAGTATTCAAAAAGGAAATTGAAAATCTTGGGGCTCCCGTTGAAGAACTGGTTAAAAGGCTTATCATTTCTGCTAAGGCTAACCTTATTCTTCCAAGTCATCGCATTCTTGATGCTGCCTATGAAGACAGGAGGGGAAACACTAAAATTGGATCCACTCTTAAGGGTATCGGACCTGCCTATACCGACAAGGTAGCCAGAAAAGGGATGCGTGTCGGAGATATTCTCTGTGATGATTTCCGTGAAATGTACAATACACATCTGAAAGAACATTTTCTTCTGCTTAAAAATTATGATTACCAGTTTGATCTTAAAGAATATGAAAATGGCTGGTTTGAAGGAGTTGAGATGCTCAAAAAATTCAGAATAACAAGCACCGAGTATCTTATTAATGATTTACTGTCACAGGGTAAGAAACTACTGGCTGAAGGTGCACAGGGCACAATGCTGGATATTGACTTTGGCTCTTATCCCTTTGTCACCTCATCAAACACCATAAGTGCGGGTGCCTGTACCGGCCTCGGCATTTCTCCTAACCTTACAGGTGAGGTTTTCGGAATATTCAAAGCATATTGCACAAGAGTAGGCAGTGGCCCTTTCCCGACCGAACTTCACGATGAAACAGGTAACATTCTGAGAAATGTAGGCCGCGAATTTGGATCAACTACCGGACGTCCACGCAGATGTGGATGGCTGGATATCCCTGCCCTGAAATACTCCGTCATGATAAACGGTGTCACACAGCTGTTCATGATGAAAAGCGATGTCATGTCGGGCTTAAAAAAAATCAAAGTATGTACTTCATACCTTCACCGGGGAAAAGAAACCAACGAAATACCCTGTACTAACGAGGCTGTTGAACCTATTTATACAGAACTGGACGGATGGAGTCAAGATATTTCTGAAATAAATGATTACAACAAGCTACCTAAAAATCTTCGAGAGTACATTAAATTTATTGAAGATCAAACTGGTATACCAATAACTCTGATTTCTGTAGGTCCGGACCGCAGAGAAACTATCTTCCGCTGAAACTATTTGGTCACCTCTTTTTGTAAATCCAGGCATCCATCAGCACTGTATCACGGAACTGTTCAAGTCGTGCTACGGCCCTGCCAAGACTTGGATGTGATTCAGCAGATACAAGTTCAAAACGTGTGTTTTCCGGTCTGATGATTTTTGCATCATACCCACGGTTGCGAAATTCTTCTGCCCATGCTATAGCATATTCGGGAGTTATAAAACTACCAACAATAATATTGTACTGAGTAGCCAAAGCTTCACGTGCCTCCTCTGCAACACGTATTGAATCGAGACGGGCAGCCTCAAGTGCCAGTAATTGTTCCTGAACCTGTCTGATAGAATCAGCAACCCGTACACTGTCCTGCTTTGCCAGCCATTCTGCCATAACATCATCCTTCTTGTTAAAAAGTTTCTTTTCTTTAAAATATTTACAGGAAGGAAGTGATAACAATAATACTGCTAAAATAATCGCTGTAAAATACCTCATAAATTCAAGAATAAAGTGATTAATGGTCCTGCCTAATATATTTCCGGCATATAAACAAAGATAGATATTATTGATTCTCAATCCAAATGATAATAAACAAGGTGATATCCTTAAATATTATAGATTTTGTATATTAGGCTTTTAATAATTGTCATAAAAAACGATAATTCAATGAAAACTTTCAAGAGCAGCCATTCACAAAGGTGAATAATCGTTTGATTCATATAAGTTGCATTAGACCAATAAAATAATAATTAAATAATCGTATGAAATCTATAATTCAGTTTTTTGAAGAAAGCGTTGAACAATTCAGCAGTAATATATATTTATGGGAAAAACCTGCCGAAAAATATGAAGGGACGACCTATGGAGAAACGAAAAAACAGGTTTATGAATTTGCCGCCGGTCTTATTGCTTTAGGAATAAAAAAAGGTGACAGATTGAGTATATTGTCAGAAGGACGCAATAATTGGGTAATAGGGGAACTGGGGATACTGTATACAGGAGCAATGAATGTCCCTCTGTCAGCAAAATTAAATCCCGAAGAGATTTTATTCCGTCTCAATCATTCAGAGTCAAGAATGATACTTATCTCATCAATCCAGCACAAAAAACTGAAAGATATTTCAGGTAAATTTAAAACACTTGAAAAGATTATTCATTTTGATACACAGGAAGAATACGGAGAAAATGAGATCCATTTTAATGAGGTAAGGAAACTTGGAAGAGAATGCCTGGAGTCTCCGGGAAATATGGAAAAGTTCGTGAACCTGTATAAGAGTATCACTCCTGATGATTTTGCAAATATCTGCTACACTTCCGGTACAACAGCTGATCCGAAAGGGATTATTCTGACACACGGCAACTATATAACAAATGTGTACCAGTCTTATAGTCTGATAGATATTCCTCCTTTCTACAAGACACTTCTCATACTGCCATGGGATCACTCTTTCGGACATACCTGCGGAGTATTTGCCTTCATGGGTAAAGGAGCAAGTATTGCTTCGGTCAAAACAGGCAAAACCCCTTTGGAAACATTGAGAAACCTTCCTGTATGTCTTAAGGAAATCAAACCTAATCTGATGATGAGTGTCCCTGCTATTGCAAAAAATTTCAGGAAGAATATTGAAAAAGGTATAAAGGAAAAGGGCAGACTTACTGAAATACTGTTCAATCATGCACTTAAGATATCCTATTCATATAATAAAGAAGGCTGGAACAAGGGACAAGGACTGCAAAAATTAAAAAAGCCTCTTTTAAGACTTTATGATAAAATAATATTCAGCAAAATACGTGAAGCTTATGGAGGTGAACTGGATTACTTCATAGGAGGAGGAGCTCTTCTGGATATTGAACTGCAAAGATTCTTTTATGCTCTGGGAATTCCCATGTACCAGGGTTATGGTTTGAGTGAAGCCTCACCTGTAATTTCCTCAAACGGTCCTTCAAAGCATCGTCTCGGGTCATCTGGAGCTCTGGTCAATAACATGGATCTTAAAATATGCGATGAGGAAGGTAATGAGATGCCTGTTGGAGAAAAGGGTGAGATAATTATCAAGGGTGGAAATGTAATGTATGGTTACTGGAAAAATGATGCTGCAACTAAAGATACAATCATAGATGGATGGCTCCATACAGGAGACATGGGATACATGACAGAAGATGGCTTTTTATATGTTCTTGGCAGGTTTAAAAGCCTCCTTATTGCCGATGACGGTGAAAAATTCAGTCCTGAAGGCATAGAAGAAGCCATGATGGAACAATCAAAATACATCGAACAATGCATGCTTTTCAATAATCAAAAACCTTATACTGTATGCCTGATTGTCCCTAATCAGCATGCTCTTAAGACTTACCTGGAAGATAAGAATATGACGGCCTCATCTGAGGAAGGTAAAAGGGCTGTCCTTTATCTCATTGAAAGTGAAGTGAACGAATACCGTACAAACGGCAAATATGGTAAAATGTTTCCACAACGCTGGCTTCCGGTCGCAACAGCTATCCTTGAAGAAGGTTTTTCTGAAGAAAATGGCCTGATGAATTCAACAATGAAGATAGTACGGGGAAAAATAATAGACAGATACCAGGATCTTATCGACTTCCTGTATACAGCGGAAGCCAAAGCGATAACTAACGAAAGAAATATCGAAGAGATAGAAAAAATGAAACTGGGTTGATAAATACATCTTACCTGTCTTCAGCTTTCCCGACTTCTCCCCCTGAGCCGTATAAACTGATCAGCTTCTTACATGACTAAAATCAGTTTCAACATCACAAAAATTTATACCTTTATAAATTGATTGAAATTCAAATGTCTGTATCATGAGTGTATTATCCGGCTTAAATCCAGAACGGGTCTGGTTATATTTTGAGGAAATATGTAAGATACCCCGTTTATCCAAAAATGAAGAACAAATAAGAGAGCATCTTTTGCAATTTGCTCAAAAGAACAATCTTGATGCAAAAAGGGATACCATTGGCAATGTCCTGATAACACGCCCTGCATCACCGGGATGGGAAAACAGGAAAGGTGTTGTACTACAAAGTCATATGGATATGGTAGGCGCGAAAAATGCCGATTATCCTCACGACTGGTCAAAGGATCCCATTATTCCCATTGTGGAGGGGAACTGGGTTAAAGCAAAGGAAACAACACTTGGTGCTGATGATGGTATAGGTATTGCCGCTCAAATGGCTATTCTCACAGATAAGGACCTTAAAACAGGTCTTGTTGAATGTCTCTTCACTGTCGACGAAGAATCAGGAATGACAGGAGCGGCAAATCTGCAATCAGATTTTTTTTCCGGCAAAATACTTATCAATCTTGACTCTGAAGATGAAGGAATTCTTTATATTGGATGTGCCGGAGGTATTGATACGGTGGGTATAATGAAATATGATACAGTGCCGGTTAAAAAAGACAGTGTGGCACTGGAATTATCATTAACAGGACTTCACGGAGGACATTCAGGTGACGAAATACACAAGGGTTATGGCAATTCGGTTAAGATCATGAACAGGTTTCTCTGGAATCTTTCAAATAACTACAATATTTCAATTAGCAGATTCGACGGCGGGAACCTCAGAAATGCCATTCCAAGAGAAGCCTTTGCTACAATAGTAGTTGAAAAGTCATATTCAGAACAGGTTAAAAACTGGATTGATAGTTTTCATTCTATCATACTTGAAGAATTCGGTGAAATCGAAAAAGGGTTAAAAATATTTGTAAAAGAAGTCGATCTGCCTTCACACGTCATGGACGGAGATCGTCAAAAACGTCTCCTCAACAGTATTACTGCCTGTCCGCACGGAGCATTAGCCTGGTCGAAGGAAATGGATGATCTGGTTGAAACATCAACTAATCTTGCATCTGTGAAATTTAAAAAAGATAATACCATAGAGATAGTGACATCACAGCGAAGTTCTATTGAATCCTCAAAATATGATGTAGCAGCCATGGTCGAATCATGTCTTAGCCTTGCTGGTGCAATGGTTACTCATTCTGAAGGTTATCCGGGATGGAGACCAAATATTAATTCCGGGATACTTAAAATAACACAAAGCTCTTATGAAAAACTTTTTGGCAAGAAACCTGATATCAGAGCTATTCATGCCGGACTGGAATGTGGTCTGATCTATCAAAAATTCAAAGGTTTAGATATGATCTCTATAGGTCCTACTATCCGTGGAGCACATACACCGGAAGAAAAACTGAATATAGAGACAACCCGGATGTTCTGGGACCTTCTTCTCGATATCCTCGACAATATTCCTCTTAAGGAATAAATAAATCAGTCATCTGGTATATCATTAATCACAGAGAACAAACTCTTCCTTTCCGGCAGAACAGAGAGGACATTCGTAATCATCAGGAAGATCATCAAAAGCTGTTCCCGGTTCTATACCATTTTCCGGATCACCTTTCTCGGGTTCATATATATAACCACATAACTGACACTTGTAACACTCCATATTTATTATTAATTAAGTTTTTTATAAATATCTGAATATCATCAACACTTTTTTGTCAAAAGGCATTTTCATTGGAGAAAAAACCTTAGCAATTAATTGATTTGTCTTCGCATAACTCAATGAGAACTCCGGAAGCAGAACGTGGATGAATGAAAGCTATATCCATTCCCTCCGCCCCTTTTTCAGGTTTCTCATTTACCAGTCTGATCCCTTGTGCTCTGGCATCGTCAAGTTGTTTTTCCAGCTCATTAACTGCAAAAGCTATATGATGGACCCCCTCCCCTTTTTTTTCAATAAATTTTGCCAAAGAACTGTCCGGATCTGTGGATGCAAGTAACTCAATCCTGGTTGTACCAATTCTGAAAAATGCCATTATTACTTTTTGTGAAGCTATTTCTTCTGTTTTATAACATTTAAGCCCAAAAATTTTTTCATACATTTCAACCGATGAGGGCAAATCTTTTACTGCTATACCAATATGTTCTATATATGATAATTTCATCCTTTTCGTTCAGGTAAAATTGACAAAACATTATTCTATAAATCCTGAAAACAATTCACTGTTTTTAGTTTATTAAGCATTTTCTCTTATCGCAGATAATCAGAAAGGAAATTCAGTAGGTATCTCAATGTCAGCCTCATCATCCATTGGTTTTTTTGCCACCTGATGAACAGGATTCCCATCAACAAAAATAGCTTTAAAAGGAGTAACTGGACATGCGTATTCACATTGTCCGCATCCAATACAAATTTCGGTGTTTGTTTCAGGAATTCTCAGGTTACCTTCGTAGGGGACCATATAAACTGCCTTGGTGGGACAAGCTTCTGCACAGGCACCGCAAGCTGTTTTTTCAGTTTTTACAATACAATTATCCTTAATAAAATTTACTTTCCCCAACTGCGTCAGTCTTTTTGCCTCAAGGACAAGTGGACGAAGGGCATTAGTCGGACAAACTTCGGTACATCTGTTACAATTATAGTTACAGAATCCTTTGTGGTAATTCATTACAGGCTGCATCATACCAGCCACTCCATATTCCAGCCAGGCTGGCTGCAATACATTTGTAGGACAAACAGTTATGCAAAGTGAACATGCTATACAGTTTTTCTGCAAATCTGCTATTGACCCGGCTCCCGGCGGGCAGACAGGAGATGTCTTGTTTTCTTTTACTGTTGATCCTTTCCCGGGAACAGGAACATTGCGGTCCTGACTCTTCAATGAAGCCGGAAAACCCAGTAACATTGCAAGTGAACCAGCTATAAACTTCCTTTTGCCCTCATCTGTTTCTGTATTCTTTTCCCTAATATGCACAATACCGTATGATAATGCATTATCGGGACATATTTCAATACAATTGAAGCAATCAACACAGCGGGACACATCAACATGATAGTTAAGAAAATCAATACATGATGATTTACAACCTACTGCACATCGCCCACATTTGGTACACTTGTTCTCATCGAATCTGATTCTTAAAAGTGAAAATTTTGAAAGAAATCCGAGAAAAGTACCTACCGGACAAACTGTATTACAATAAAGACGACCTTTCGTAAGTGAAAGAATTCCTATTAAGAGAAAAAAAGCTGCAGGTATAGCATATACCTGCAGGTGGTATGCTGTCAAAGGGAAATGATGCAGGCTGTAAATATCAAATCTGTAAAGAATAGCGGCAAGAAAATTATTTATTATCACAACAACAGGTTTTGCGAAGAAAGTCATGAACCTGCCAAAAATACTATAAGGAACCAGAAGGGTTAACATATAGATACCCCAGATCACCGAGACAAGCAATGTTATTCCAAGAAGTGAATATCTCAGTACAGTAAAAGGTTTTTTATATCCGTATCTTCTGAATTTCTTTCTGATTCTCCCTCCAATCCTGCTGAATATGTCCTGACCTATACCAAGAGGACATAAAAAGGAACAATATGTTCTGCCCGTAATAAGAGTAAGAACAATAACAACAGCAAAGCCAGCTGATAACACAGTTTTAAGACTAATATATTCCAGAATGGATGGCACAAATTGAAGACTCAGCAGAGCTGTAATATATTTCTCTGGTATAATATTCTGTAAATCAACAAAAATTAAGAAAAAACAAATAAAAATCAGAGTTGAAAACAGTATACGGAATTGTCTGAGGAAACTTTTTTTCATTAAAAATTACATTTGTATCCTTTTAATATTCAGTGACTCAATATTTGTTGTGCCAAGTCCCATTTTAGCAGCAAGCGGTATATGTTCTATCTTCTCAAGTTCTACTCCCAGTAATTTTGTTGCTGCGGTATCGGCTGCCACCCAGTCTCTGGCTATTATCTGCGATTTCATTTGGACGATATCCTGACGTGACACTCCTCTTGGACCGTTACGAAACATTACATTATAACAATCCAGAATATGTAAAACGGGTTTTTTCTCAAAAAGACCGTAGTCAGCGATACACTGATCAAGATTATTAGAATGCCACCATCTCCTGTCCCATATAACACCCATCATATTCTTGAGACATCCGGTCATTCTGGTGGTATCATGATCTTTAAGAATAGGGACATTAATAAAGACATCTGTATCAAGAAGCACTTCATGAACCTTTACTTTCTTCAATACCAATGCTCCCGGTATATCAACTTCCTGATAATAGCGTTCTGAATGAGCCGGAACAACCTTCGCCCCGGCTTTCTTTGCAGCACTTTCAATACCGGATGTCCTGTAACAACTTGGACCATGATCGACTGAGTTATCAAAGACATAAACCTCTTTAGCTCCGGCCCTGAACACATGTTCGATGACCCGTGTCACAAGGGCAGGGTTAGTACAGGCTGCGTACTCAGGTACAACATCCCATCCGATATTGGGTTTAACAAGGACTTTCTGTCCTTTCTGAATGAATGTACCCATTCCTCCAAATTCCTGGATTCCCAGATCAAACATGGCTTCTGGAGAACCTCCCATAATAGCTACCATATCATATTCGGCATTTGCCATCTCTGCCGGCCATACCTTATCATATCCTCCCAGGCTGAAAGCAGCACCCGCTGCCAGTCCCGCACCTGCTGATTTTTTAAGAAAGTCTCTCCTTTTCATACGTTAATTTTTTTATTTTTAATTGTCGTATGAACCCCTAGGGGCTCATGGAAGTATAAGCCGAAAAATACAATTTTTTTTTGTCTTTCCTCAATAAACACCTTATGGAATTTTCAATTTAATTGTAATAATTACCTGTATAATAAAAAGAATTATTGCCTGAAAAACTTACTTCAGATATATATCTTTGGTCTGGTAAAGTATTCAGAACGGCAAGGTATGAGGAATAACGAAACAAAAATATAATTTGATATAAATTAAGTTAGCTCCATACGATATATAAACCATATTTTTGAAAATTATTTATTGTAATCAAGATTATCTCCAAATGCCGCAAACAGCGTATTTTTCTACAGCTTATCTACCTCCTGCAGAATACTTTGCCAGACTTTTACATTATGAAATCGCCTTATTGGAAAGAGAAGAAAATTACCTTAAACAAAGCTATCGTAACCGGTGCTATATCCTTTCTGCCGGAGGACCTCAGATGCTGACGGTGCCGGTATTGGCAGGAAGTCGTCATAAAACCCTTATAAAAGATATCAGAATTGATTACACAAAAAGATGGCAACAGGTTCATGTAGGAGCTCTTGCATCATCCTACCGCTCATCTCCTTTTTACCTGTATTATTCAGAAAAGTTTGAAAAAATAATCCTTAATAAATATGATTTTCTTCTGGATCTTAACATGGATCTTATCAGAGAAATTCTTACAATATTAAAAAGCAATACAACACTTACTTATACTACTGAGTTTATAAAAACGGGAAACACTGACAACGACTTTCGCTATAATATTAATCCAAAATTACCATCAAAATACAGGACTAAGCCCTATCCTCAGGTTTTTGATGTTAAAGATTGTCATCCTAACCGTTTGAGTATCGTGGACCTTATTTTCAACGCCGGCCCTGAGACTGTAAAATACCTGTAAAAGGTACTTATGAAATCAATTTTCTAATAAATAAAAAAGGTGGGCACCCATATAGCATAACCCACCTCAAAGGAAGTCATTCAAAGTAATCAGTATCCGAATTTATATCCAAAAGTAACACTGAAAATATTTCTTGAAACCCACATATCAGATATGGCAGTTTCACTATAAGTGTCATACAGAATATAATTCAACGGATTGTAAATATTGGTATATCCCAGATCTATATTAATATTCTGCTCTCTGAAACCTATACCACAGGAAAGTGAATTATATTGAAGTTCTCTGTTAATATCCTCGCTTTGCAAAGCTCTTCCGTAAAGACTGTATCCTCCCCGGAGATATATCTTGTTCAGTCTGAGTTCAGCTCCGAGTCGAAGATTATTTGATGATTTAAGACTGTTTTTTATCTGCTGGTTTTTCAGGCTATAGTCATAACTGTCGTTACCTACAGTAGAGAAACGGGCAGCGCGGTAATCAGCAAATTCATATTCAGCACTTACAAGTGCCAGCTTTTTTATCTGAATGGCGGCACCGATCATTACCCTGAAAGGAGTTGTCAATGCATAATCAAAACCCAGGATATTATTTGAAGCTTCCTGAAGCCCTCCTTCATCAAAATGAGCTGTCAGATTATCATATGCTTCTTCATGAATACGGAAAATTGTAGGGGAATGAAACGCAAATCCTATTCTTAATGCTTCAATCGGTTTGTATATTGTCCCCAGTTTAAAAGTAAATCCGGTACCGGTATTATCATAATCAAAAGTATAACGAAAATCACTGAACCCTGAAAGGTCGGAATATCTTGAAGGCAATTCCTCATCAGTGGTTTCCAGATGTTCATAATGACTGGTAAACCTGAGACGGCTGATCCCCAGGGCAGCTCCAAAAAACAATTTGTTTGAATAATTACCACCAATGGATATAGCATGTTCCCCTGTTGATCCGGAATAGTCAACATACCTTGTAATGGTTTGTCCGTATACAGAAGTCTCTTCTCCATATCCTGAGAATACAGTTCCCCATTGGTCATTATAACCGGATATTGAATCAATTACATAACCAGTCCATCCCAGATAAGCATCGGAGGACATTTCATCAACGGTATATCCGTTATTGTACTCAGCCCAGTAATCAGCAAGAGAACTTCTGTCTCCCACTCCATTTATAATAGCTGTCTGGTTGAAGTTATTTGTTTTATTAAAAGAGTATCCCAAATTCAGATTGATCAATCCGGTTTCTGAATTATTTCTTATCAGATTCATTACAAATCCCGCCTGGGCCAGATTAAAATCATACAAGTAATCATCTGAACTGTCGTATTTGAAACTTGCCCTTGTGTTAATATGGAACAACTGGGGCGTCATTGTTATTTCTGATGAGCGGAACACTCCAATTCCTGCCGGATTTTGTGATAGTGTTGACAAATCGCCCCCCAGTGCTGTAAAGGCTCCTCCCATTGATGTAAATCTGGAAGATCCTGAATAGAATATCTGCGAATATCTTAGAGCATCATCAACAGTCTGGGCAAAATTCAAAGAATATACTGAGAGCATCAGTGATAATATCAGCATTATTTTTTTCATGATTTTATTATTTTGGTTAAAGGCAGACCACCACTCTGATAAAGAATGAACTGCTAAATTTTCAGTAAGTTATATCATAAATATTACCTCCTGCCTCCGGAAGAAGATCTTCCTGACGATCCTGATGAGCCGGAAGAAGAGCTGGAGGAACCTGATGATGAGCTCCTTGAATAGCCGGAACTATAGCTACTGCCGGAAAATGAGCCTCTTCCTGATGATGAAGTTGATGATCTGACTGAACTCCCTGATCCTGAAGAGAAACCTGAAGAACGCTGTATACTCTGCCTTGAAGGAAGCGAATAGGTACCAGATGAATTCCTGTTAACTGAAGATGATCTGCTTTGCGTTGCTGATATGGATCCTCTTCCGGTATTAGTATTAGTATTAGTATTAGTATTAGTATTGGTATTGGTATTTGTCCTGGCAGGAACATAACTATCAGGACTGGTACCAGAATTTGTCCTTGTATTGGTATTTATTCTTGTGTTATTATATGAAGGCCTTGTACTAACTCTTGGATTAGTATAACTCGGAGTATAATTTCTATTAACACTGTTGTATTCAGGTCTTTCAACAGATGTATTTCTGTTTGTTTCTGTATTACTTCTCTGGGTAGCCGGTACAGTGGTCCTTACAACATCCCGTCTTTCTGTAGTTCTGACCTCGGCATTACGTGTACTCTGCCTGTTATCCTGGGTCGAAACATTACTTTGGCGGATATCGCCTGTGCTATTCTGCGGCACTCCGGCAGAAGTACCTTTAGTATCATAACTCTCTCTTCTGGCTGCTGAACTTGCAGAAGTCGGTGTCAGCCTGGTATTATATACTGAAGAGTAGTTACTTTGTCTTTCTCTTCGTCCATATTCTATATTGCTATCTGAATAATAGGCTCTGGGATAGTACCCCAATCCACCGTAATAATACGGGGAATAACTGTAAGGATAATATGAATAAGGGCTGTAATATCCGAGATAACTTCCGTAATAACCTCCGTAATAGTAATCAGAATAGAAGGGATCGTAATAAAACGGATTATAATATGAACTATAATGATATCCGAAACTAAGACTCATTGAGGGATACCACATCGAAGATGAATAATAGAAAGGATCTCTCCAGTAAGGGTAGAAATAATTCCCGTAAAACCTGTTAAGTCTTCCGGCGTATGAATAATCATCATAATAATAATTATTGTTAATTATTGTCCCTGCACCCTTGTTATCCATAACCTCTTCATAATCAAGAGCGTCATAGTATTCGTCTGACATAAGGGTATCTGAAGCATAAATATTATCATAATACTCCGCTGATTTCAGATCACGTTCTTCTATCTGCCGGTCAACTGTCTGCCGGGTTACCACAACCGGCTGATCTGAAGCCTGGTAATAAAGATCATCATACTCAACTCCTGTATAAAGGGCTGAAGTACATGAAACTGTTGCCAGAATAGCTAAGATTGATATGTAATTAATTGCTTTCATTTTTTCTTTCCTGTTTTATTTATCCAATTAAATAGAAAACAAATATTGTACCAAACAATAATAAAACGTCTAAATTTAACAAACAACCAGGTTCTTTTTAATCAACCGCAGAACCCTTTAAACAATTCCTGTTTCTTCCGTATGGAGAAATTTGTCATATCATACGGGTTTTCAACCCTATGGGCACTGAAGGTCTGATTCAAACAGGATTCAATCTGAGACAGATGTCTTCTGCCCATCTATACAAGTCATAACATACAAATCAAAAATAATAAAAAAAAGAGTATAGCCAAGCGTACTTTTTTATAATGTAACTTTTTATCTATTTTTACGCCTGCAATTTTTTGTTTATCTGAATCAATTAGTGTATCTACAATATGGCGAAGCTTTTAACAAACAAGGATGAGAATTATGCTCAGTGGTATAATGATCTGGTTACAAAGGCAGATCTGGCTGAAAATTCGGTAGTAAGAGGATGTATGGTCATTAAACCTTACGGCTATGCTATTTGGGAAAAGATGCAGGCTCAACTGGATAAGATGTTTAAGGCAACAGGTCATGTCAACGCATATTTCCCGATTTTCATACCAAAATCTTTTTTAAGCAAAGAAGCAAAACATGTTGAAGGATTTGCCAAAGAATGTGCTGTTGTAACTCACTACCGTCTCAGGAAAGATGAAAAAGGGGATGGAGTAGTGGTTGATCCCGAAGCAAAACTGGAGGAAGAATTAATTGTCCGTCCGACCTCCGAGACTATTATCTGGAACTCATATAAGAACTGGATTCAATCATACAGGGATTTACCCATACTAATTAATCAATGGGCAAATGTTGTAAGATGGGAAATGAGGACCAGATTGTTTCTCAGAACATCAGAATTCCTGTGGCAGGAAGGGCATACGGCTCATGCCTCCAGAGAAGAAGCCATTCAGGAAACAGAAAAGATGATCGATATATATTCTGATTTTGCTGAGAATTACATGGCACTCCCGGTTATAAAAGGATATAAATCAGAAAACGAACGATTTGCCGGTGCAATCAACACCTACTCCATTGAAGCTCTGATGCAGGATGGGAAATCCCTTCAGGCTGGAACAAGCCATTTCCTCGGACAAAATTTCGCCAAAGCTTTTGATGTGCAGTTCACAGACAAAAACGGAAAACTTGATTATGTATGGGCAACTTCCTGGGGTGTGTCTACAAGGATGATAGGTGCTCTTATTATGGCTCATTCGGATAATAACGGACTAATATTACCTCCCAAACTAGCTCCGGTCCAGGTTGTTATAATCCCTATTTCCAAAAATGCCCAACAAGCTTCTGAAATATCAGAAGTGGCAGTGAAAATCAAGGATGATCTCATATCCAAAGGCATTTCTGTCCGATATGACGACCGGGAAAACAACACGCCTGGATGGAAATTCACTGACTATGAGTTCAAGGGTGTACCTGTCAGATTAGCTATTGGCCCCCGCGATCTGCAGAATAAGACAGTCGAAATAGCTCGCAGAGATACTCTTTCCAAAGAAACAATCCCTCTACAGAATGTAATAACACATGTCATACAACTCCTTGATGATATTCAGACAAATATTTATAATAAAGCACTGAAATTCAGAAATGATAACACATGGTACGTAGACAACTGGGAAGAATTTACAGATATTATTGAAAACCGGGGTGGGTTTATAATGGCTCACTGGGATGGTACCGTAGAAACTGAAGAAAAAATCAAACAGGAGACCAAAGCAACTATCAGCTGTATCCCTATTGACAGTAAAGAAGAAGAAGGCAAGTGTGTCTATTCAGGTAAACCTTCAAAAAGACGCGTTCTTTTTGCCAGATCATATTAACATAATAGACAAATTGAACAAAGAAGGTCATTCTGGATTATTTGTGAATTATTATTAAATTAGGTGCCATATTTCTACCCAAATAAATTAATTATGCCCGATCCGAACGAAAAAAAACAAATGATCATCTCAACACTAAATGAGAAATCCGTTCTGAAAGAAAAAGTCTACGATAATACCTTAAATACCTTCCTTATAGCTAAAGATATACTGAAAAACCTGGCCAAAGATATCAATTCGAGCCTTACAGGAATTGATCCCCGAATCAAATTGGAATATACTGACCGAAGCAGCTTTGATGCCCAGATGAAAGTGGCCGGGGACATATTGTTCTTTAGTATGCATTCCAATATTTTTCAATTTGACAGGGAACATCCCGCCTGGAAAACAGCCTACATACAAAAGAACAAATACAATGCCTATTCAGGCATCATTAATATCTACAATTTCCTTTTTGATTCCTTTAAGTATTCCCGTCTGGACGACCTGGGATATCTGATAGCAAGAATCTTTATCAATCATGAAAACCAGTATTTTGTTGAAGGAAAGAGACAAATGGGAATGCTTTTCACAAACTTCGGCAATGAAGAAATAAAAAGGGAGTCATTACAACTTATTATAGAAACTGCCATCCTGTATGCCCTGGAATTTGACCTTCTTGTCCCTCCCTATGACACAGTGAAGATTGCGACTGTCGGCCAGGCTGAAGCTAAAATACAACATTCAAAACTGATAACCGGCAAACGCTTGGGATTCCAGTTTAATTCTGATGACGTTCTTGAAAACAATGCTCATGCTACCTGATGTGGCTTATAAAAATAAAATACGGAAAAGGCTCAGTACCGTTGATTTTCCTGGCCATTTTCTCTCTTAACGGAATAGCTTACAGCCAGGAGGCTTCCGTTAAAAAACCTTTGCAGCATATAAATCCTACCGGATCAATTACAGTAAGGAATATTTTTGTTCCTGAAAAAATATACGGCTCTTTATATAACACTCCCAGAGCTCCGGTGATCAATCACGCAGGCATCCGGGATAACCTGTACGATTCACTTAGATTAAGGGCCTCGAAGTATTTGCTTACAAGAAAACTATATGATTATGTTATTGTCTCCAATAAATCCAATCCCTTAATACAACTAAGCGAATCGAGTGAGACAAATTTTCTCCCTTATTCCGGGAAAAGAATAAGAAAAATTGATATAGTACGCCTGAATGTTTTCGGGTCGGATATTAACAATCCTTTTGACCCACGGCCCAACAAACTTGAGAATTTGCTAAACAAGACCCATCTCAATACAAATGAATTCATCATCAAAAAAAACCTGCTTTTCTCTGAAGGAGACAGCATCTCCCCTATCAGTCTTAGTGAAAATGAAAGAATACTCAGAGAGCTACCCTTTATAAGCGATTCCAGAATAGTCATAATTCCTGTTTCAGAGAAAGATGTTGATATTTATGTTATTACAAAAGATGTCTATTCTCTGGGTGCTTCCTTAAATTACAGTTCCATTGACAAAGGGTCTTTATCTGTTTTTGAAAAAAATGTATTGGGAATAGGTCATGAATTCAGGCTTGATCTTCCTTACGATCAGGAATTACCCGATTCGCCGGGCATCGGATTAAGCTATAATATTAATAATCTGTTAAAGTCGTTTGTCGACCTAAATACTTTCTGGCATGATGGCCTTGGTAAAAAAACCTATGGATTCAATATAAACCGGAAGCTTGTTAGTTCCGCAACAAAATATGCCGGAGGAATATCAGTAAAACAAATTATCACTTCAGAGGATCTCGACACTATGCAAGTTGCTGAATCCTTAAAAATTAATTTCCAGGACTACTGGCTATCCCGCTCTTTCCTTCTTGACCGGAAATCGGTTACACGTTTTATTATAGGTCTGAGATATACTAATAATAATGCCTATTCACATCCTGATATTCTTCCGGACTCATATTATAATCTCCAACAGTATAAGATCTTTCTTGCTTCTCTTTCATTTTCGCGTCAGCGTTATTATAAGACAAACCTGATTTATGGCTATGGAATTACTGAGGATATCCCCTATGGACTTCTGGTTGATATGACTGCCGGAAAAGAGATAAATGAATTCAAGGAAAGGATATATGCAGGAATCAATTTATCTTCCGGTCATTCCGTTAGTCCAATAGGATATTTTTATTCCTCAGCCGGTATATCAACTTTTTTTAACGGGAATAAGACAGAGCAGGGCGTATTGATGCTTAGGACAAGTTTCTTTTCAAACCTCAACTATCTGGGTACTTACAGAATGAGGAATTTTGTAAATCTTGATTATACAAGAGGATTTGGCCGTTATACTGATGAGTATTTATTTATTAATAAAGAACATGGCTTCAGTGGTTTCAGCAATGATTCTATCAGAGGAAACCAGAGATTATCTCTGAATATAGAATCTGTGTTTTTCAGTCCGGCAAATTTTTACGGTTTCCGGTTTGCTTTCTTTGCCTATGCAGGAGCAGGTTTCCTTTTCGGCACCAACCAGTACATCACAGAAGGACATGTAGTCTCATCATTAGGAGCTGGCATAAGAATAAGAAATGACAATCTGGTTTTCAA
>Ga0116162_10000541_pt1 | contig 27089 bp, 17 predicted proteins | sample AD_UKC105_MetaG_FD_89875 | JGI IMG/M metagenome (GOLD analysis project Ga0116162, IMG submission 89875) | Active sludge microbial communities of municipal wastewater-treating anaerobic digesters from Hong Kong - AD_UKC105_MetaG | ecosystem: Engineered > Bioreactor > Anaerobic > Digestate...
CTCCCAAAACTGACATTATCAGACCAAAATTGCCCCTTGCCGCACCGCATTTCACACCACATTCACAAAAAACCCCGCCATCCACCCATAGGCGCTTTTTCATCGCAAAAAGACATCCTTTATCTACACATCTCAACCACTTTTTCTTATCTGTGAAATATCCGGGCTAGGGGCTTATAATTGAGATTCTTCGGTCGCTGCATTTCCTCAGAATGACAGAGCGGGGTTTTTTCAACAGCCTCATCAGGCAGGAATCCGGAAAACTCTGTTTGGTTATTCTATATTCATTCTGATAATCAACATAATACGTTTTTATACCAGATGTTCATGCTTTCGATCCGGCCTGCAATATTGGTGTTGTTTTTCAATCTGCCGCCGAACACATATCCGCATTTTGCAAACATGATGTTTATTCCGTGGTTTGCGGAGCGGGCTATCGTATAGTTTGTTTTTATTCCCTTTTTCCGGGTTTCGGAATCCAGCGCCGTAAGCAGATGCACCCCGAATCCGTTACCCCGCCGGCCGGGTAGCGTCGCGCAATCCGACATCTCGGCGCAGGAGGAAGAATAATCGATTTCAGCTGATGAAAGCGCTACAATGCGGCCCGGTTCTTCCAGCGATTCAATGCAGAGATACTCCACGTTATTCTTCATTGTATCAATAAGAAAATCAGGATTGAAAATCGGGAACGGATACGTGGGAAAAACCTCAGCGTACAAATCAGCCATTTGAGAGGCATCATTCTCGGAACACCGGCGCAAAACAAAACGCGAATCATCAAGCGGTGTCACCCCTGTGTTCGATTTCGAAACAGCAAGTTCACGTATCTTTTCATATTCCCCGGGATTTTTCTCCTCTCGCCGCGCTTCAGACAGGTAGTAAGACATGAAATAAATGCAGGAGCCGGCATTGTTTAAATTGGGGGCCGCCGCCTCCGGAACAAACCCGCTGTCCAGAAACGGGGCGGTGTTCCGCCCCGTGATCTTCGCAAAAACTTTCGAGTAGTTTTTTTCCTTCGCCATAGCAATCAGCGCGGACGGTAATTCGGAAAAAGATTCCTCGCCGGCTTTCATCAGGTATATCCTGTCGTTGTATGGGCCATGCTGGACAATGCTTCCGTTATCCAGCGTAACAATCACATCTCCGGAATCCCGCTTGCCTTCACACATTGTTATCTCCTGTTGTACCTCGAATTGCCGTTGGGAACAAGAGAAGTTGTTTTGTCATAATCGGCCAGCAGCTTTTCGATCCCGACAAAACGCCTTTCAACCGCGTCTTCCGTGGAAAGCTGCAACTCGCATTTCTTGCAGTTCCTGTCACAGAAGATCGGTTCGTAAGAATCAGGCTCTTTGTAGGTTGTTATGACACCCTCGTAATTTCGCAGAATAACCTTGTTTGTGGACCATGATATGAGATAGTTCGGCATGACCGGAATCTTTCCACCACCGCCCGGCGCGTCAATAACGTATGTCGGCACACAGAAACCGCTGGTGTGCCCGATCAGGCTTTCGAGAATCTCGATCCCTTTTCCGACCGGTGTTCTGAAGTGGTTGAGGCCTTCTGATAAATCACACTGATAGAGGTAATAAGGCCTTACGCGGTTGGCCACGAGTTTATGCACCAGCGCCAGCATTATCCTTGGACAGTCGTTTATCCCGGCCAGCAGAACAGACTGGTTCCCCAGCGGGATTCCGGCATCGGCGAGCTTTCTCAATGCTTTCCTCGAAGATTTAGTCAGTTCCACGGGATGATTGAAATGCGTATTGATCCAGATCGGGTGATGTTTTTTCAACATTTGGACAAGCTCATCGGTAATCCTCTGCGGGAGCACCACCGGCGTCCTTGTTCCAATCCTTATCACTTCCACGTGATCAATTTCTTCAAGCTCCGTAAGAATCCAGTCCAGGTAGTCCGTAGACAGCAGAAACGGATCGCCTCCGCTCAGTAACACGTCTCTTACCTGTGTGGTTTTCCTGATGTACTCGATCGCATTTGTTATCTGATTCCTGTCCGGAACACTGTCCACATCACCCACACGGCGTTTCCTGGTGCAGTGCCTGCAATACATGGCGCATACATTGCTGACAAGCATCAGGACGCGGTCGGGATACCTGTGCGTCAGGCCTTCCACCGGGCTGTCCCTGTCCTCATGCAGTGGATCAATCATATCCGACGGAAGCACGGTCAACTCGTTAATATCAGGAAAACTCTGCTTGAAGATCGGGTCGTTCTCGATATTATTAACATCGATCAGAGACAGGTAATACGGGGTTATGGACATCGGGAATTTCTCTGTGATTTTTTTACAGTTTTCCCTGATATGTTCCGGTAGTTCCACACCCAGCAGTCTCTCCGCCTGTTCGACATTTCTTATCCTGTGTCTCGTTTGCCATTTCCAGTTCTGCCATTTGCTGTCATCCGGCTCATCAAATTCATTCAGTATGTTTGTTTTGTTCTGTGCAATCATGTCAATCCTTTGTTGTTAATGTTATTTATATTCATGTTAGAAATAAGGTTCGGCGATGCGTCAATATCTTCAACTTCCATCAGTTCGACTATATGCTCAAGAGATTCGGCGATTATGCTCTGCTCGGAAACCGAGAGCGCCTTTAAAGATGCCGAAAGCTTGTCCTGCAGCAGCGACGGAGCCCTTGAAACCACCTCCATCCCCGATTCCGTCACCTCAAGAAACACTTTTCTCCTGTCGCCGGACGATCGTTTCCTGATTAAAAAATTCTTCGCTTCAAGCCGATCAACTATGCCGTTTACCGTGCTCGGGCTCAGGTTAACCAGCGTTGTCAGCTTTGATAACGTTATTTCTCCTGTTTCAACAACCGTTTTGAGACATAACAATTGCGGTGTCGTCAGCCCGAGTTTTGAATTCAACTTCCAGGAATAGATATCCACAGCGCGGATAATCCTTCTCAATGAACATAAAATTCGAAAATCAAAACTTTGATCGTTTTCAGAAAACATTTTGCCATTTCCTTCTATCACGAATTATACGTACACGAACCTTTCTTGTGCGAATATAATGTCCGGCTCCTTTAAAGTCAACAATTTCATGGAATGAAATTCGCGGGCGGGGCGGAAAGTCGGTTCTTTCCGTTATGGATAAGGATTACGGGACTGCCACTACGATGTCATCCGTTCACAAAGGCTCACCAACAGATTCATTGTTGCCTGGAATCGGGGATGGGGAATCTCTAATCATGCTTGTGTCTGCTTACAATGGGCCGTTTCTCTCAGTACTGTTTCTTGACATGGTTTTTATCAATCCCTATACTGTATTGGAAATTTGCATGGGAGCGAGACGGGCCATGAAGGACATCGGCATCGACATCATCATTACAGGGCCGCCCGTGGCGGCGTCTTCGCTTTGAGCGGATGATCGATCCCACGGGCGGCCGGTAAGAACGTAGCGCCCGTGGCAGGCAAACCGTAATCGCGTGCCGTGGGCGACACCCACGGTTTTTTTGTGCGGCGCGCCCGGCCCGAATCTCCACGAGAGGTGAAACAAGATGTTCAACAAAGTACCGAAAATCCCCGATTTCCCGAAAATGGAATCGGATATCATTGGCATGTGGCAGCGAGAGAACATTATCGAACGCGGCATGGCGCAGAACAAAGGCAACGACAGGTTCACGTTCTACGAGGGGCCGCCCACTGCGAACGGATTGCCGCATCCCGGCCATGTGCTTACGCGCGTAATCAAGGATGTGTTCCTGAGATACCGCGCGATGCGCGGGTTCGACGTGCTGCGCAAAGCCGGCTGGGACACTCACGGCCTGCCGGTCGAGATCGCGGTCGAAAAGGAACTCGGGCTGGACGGCAAGGAGGAGATCGAGAAATACGGGATCGCCGAATTCATTGAAAAATGCAAGGAAAGCGTTTTCAAATACGAGCAGGAATGGCGCAGGATGACGGAGCGCATCGGGTTCTGGGTCGATCTCGACGATCCGTACATCACCTGCAAGAACAGCTACATCGAGTCGGTGTGGTGGATTCTGAAAAAATACTGGGACGAGGGCTACCTGTACAAGGGCCACAAGATTGTTCCGCAGTGCCCGAGCTGTGCGACCGCGCTTTCGAGCCACGAGATCGCGCAGGGCTACCGCGAGGTGGAAGAGACGTCGGTGTTCGTGCGCATGAGAATCAGGGGGCAGGAGAACACGTCGTTCCTGGTCTGGACGACCACGCCCTGGACGCTGCTGTCGAACGTGGCGCTCGCGTTCGCGCCGGATTACGACTACGTGAAGATTAAATACAAAGATGAATACCTTATTTTCGCAGAGGGGCGGGTAGGGCCGGTGCTCGGCGACGAGGAATATGAGATCGTCGAGCGGTTCAAGGGCAGCGAGCTCGAAAACACCGAGTACGAGCCACTGTTCGATTACGCCGTGCCGGACAAAAAAGCGCATTTCGCGATTCTTGCGGATTTCGTTACTCTCGAAGAAGGAACCGGCATCGTCCACATCGCGCCGGCGTTCGGCGAGGACGACTACCAGGTCGGCGTGAAATACGATCTGCCGTTCCTTCAGCCGGTGGACACGTTCGGTAAGTTCACGCCGAATGTCACGCCGTGGGCGGGCGTGTTCGTCAAGGACGCCGACCCGGATATCATGGACAACCTCGACGGGCGCGGGCTGATGTTTCGCAAGGAGCTTTACACGCACACGTACCCGTTCTGCTGGCGCTGCGATTCACCGATCATCTACTACGCGCGCCACTCATGGTTCATCCGCACAACGGCGTATCGCGATACCCTGCTCGAAGTGAACGACAGCATCAACTGGATTCCCGAGCACATCAAGAAAGGCCGCATGGGCGACTTTCTCGAAAACAATATCGACTGGGCGGTCAGCCGCGACCGCTACTGGGGCACGCCGCTGAACCTGTGGATATGCGATGACGACCCGGAACATGTCCTCTGCGTCGATTCGGCTGAAGAGCTGAAGAAGCACGCGACGGATTTTCCGGAAGGCGAACTCGATCTGCATCGACCGTATGTTGACAACGTGCATTGCAAATGCCCGAAGTGCGGCGCGCGCATGACGCGCACACCCGAGGTCATCGACTGCTGGCTCGATTCCGGCGCGATGCCTGTCGCGCAGTGGCATTACCCGCACGAGAACAGGGAACTGTTCGACAGCCTGTTCCCGGCGGATTTCATAACCGAGGCGGTCGACCAGACGCGGGGCTGGTTCTACTCACTCATGGCGCTCAGCGCGTTCCTGTTCAAAAAATCGCCCTACAAAAGCTGTCTCGTGCTGGGCCACGTGCTCGCGGCGGACGGCTCGAAGATGAGCAAGCATCTCGGCAATGTCATGGACCCGTGGGAGGTTTTCGACAGGTACGGCGCGGACCCGTTCCGCTGGTATTTCTTCCGCGAGAATAATCCGTGGCTGCCCACCCGCTTCTCTCCCGACGCTATGCTGGACACTCAGAAGAACTTCTTCCTGACGCTCTGGAACATCTACTCGTTCTTTGTAATATACTCGAACATCGACGGTTTCGACCCGGCGAAGCATACGCCGCCGAAGTCCGCGCTCGACGATTCGGACCTCTGGATTCTCTCGCGGCTCCAGGGCACGGCGAAGACCGTCGGCGAGAATCTCGAAGCCTACATGGTTATGCCCGCGGCCCGCGCGGTCGAGCAGTTCGTGGACGACCTCTCGAACTGGTATGTCCGCAGATGCAGACCCCGGTTCTGGAAGGGAGAAAAGGACGACGACAAGTGGGCGGCGTACTCGACGCTGCACGGCGTGATAGTGTCGCTGGTGAAAATCCTCGCGCCGTTCGCCCCGTTCACTTCCGAGGAGATTTACCGGAACCTCGTCCGCTCATGGGACGCCGACGCGCCGGACAGCGTTCACATGACACGCTTCCCGGAGGTCGATGAATCGCTGATCGACGCCGGGTTAGAAGAGGCGATGGCGTTTGTCCGCGATCTCTGCAACGAGGGCCGCAGCCTGCGCAACAGGAAACAGCTCAAGGTGCGGCAGCCGCTGCAAACCCTTTTTGTGAAGCTCAAACCCGGCAGGCTCAGCGAGGGGATCGAGCGGCTCAAAGGGTTGCTGATAGAGGAACTCAATATCCGCGAGGTCGTGACCATCGAAAACTTCGACGAGCTGATGTGTACCAACTTCAAGCCCAATTTCCGAACGCTCGGGCCGAAGTACGGCAAAGACATGAAAAAAATTCAGGCGTTCTTCGAGTCGGAGGAATCCATGGGCGGCGCATGCAGCATGTACCTTGAAACAGGCCGCGCGGAGATCGAGATCGAAGGTCAGAGTTTCGTGTTCGAAAAGGGCGACCTCGAAGAGGTCAAAACCGCGGGCGCGAACTTCCTCATCGGCGAAAATATAGCGCTCGACACGCGGGTCACGCCCGAACTGCTTGCCGCGGGCCGCGCGCGCGAACTCGTGCATCGCATCCAGAACCTGCGCAAGGAGATGGACCTCGACTATGCCGCACGCATCACTATCGAGTACGGCGGCGACGATGCCGTGCTCGCGCTGGTCGAGTCGCACGCGGATTACATAAAGGGCGAAACGCTCGCCACAGAGCTCAAGCCGGGGCTCGGCGCGGCGGACGGCGAGCCGCTCAGCATCGACGAACTCGCCTGCAATATCAGGATTTCAGTCAATTCCTGACCGCAGACAAACCGAACCCGGATTCTTTGTTGGAATCCGGCTGAAAATATCAACATAACGGCCTCCTCAGCGGGGGCCGTTTTTTGTTGCCGGCTCCATGAAAGACTGGATCACGCGCCTTCGCGGTGATGACAACAGGGAGGCAGGTGATGACAATACAACAATATTGAAAGGCATTTATATTAAGGTTTGCACGCACAAAGAACGGCGCTTTGTACGTGGCACACAAGAGAATATTTTTTACATTAAGGAGTGGATTTCTGCCTTCGAGGCTGTTGAAGAATGTTATCGTAGTGAGTTTGTCATCCTGAGCAGCGCGAAGGATCTCGTCTTTTTGATCTGTCACATAATGACAACAGGGCGACTTTTGGAATAACATGGCTGCGGAAAATCCTGTATCGCCGGAAGACATTCTGCTCAGGAGAATCCGGCTTCCCGGTATTCCCGTCAAATTAATCGGATATGCGGGCTAATGGCTGTTCGGGAAACTGCTGGAACCGAGGTCGATTTCCTGGTTGACGATTTCGACGATTTTGGCGATCCACTGCCCGATAAGCGGCAGGTCCACCATCCGCCCGAGCAGGTACAGCATCAGCCCGAACAGCACGGTCATGCCGAACGCGAACCCGAGTCCGCGCGAAAGCCCGGCGACGAAGTTCAGCCAGATGACTTTGCCCGGCTTTTTCATGTATGTCAGGTACTCGGTGAGGTGCATTTTTTCGAACAGGTAAGCGAGCTTGTGGATCGCGACGATGGATGTCGGATCAAGGCGCGCGACACGTTCGGGCTCGGGTATGGACATGGTTTTTGTGTTTTCCGAGCGGCTTTTATTTGTAAAATTATTATTTTCCGGCACAGCAACCCCCCGGAGTTACAAGCATATTATATTATCCGGAAATATGTCCAAAATCGACCGGTTATTCGTCGTCCCGGTTTTTCCAGAACCGGCCTTCGGGCTTTTTCTGCAGGTTTTTCGAGATTTTTCTTATTTCACGTATGTACTCGCGCTGTTCTCTGAACGGGCGTTTGAACGAGCCGAAGAGCTTTTCCTGGACCTCGATCAACCGTTCGGCCATCGCGGAGCGCTCGCTGTTCAGGGAGTCCAGTTCATGTTCGCGGGCTTCGAGCCGTTTTTTTGTTTCGGTTAGCTCCGTATTGACCGAGCGGAGGATATCGTTGACTGCGGCGGTGTCGCTGAGCCGGCGCATCCGGCGGTCGAGGTCAAAATGTTTCAGCCGCGCGAATGTCAGCAGGTAGCAGAAGGCGGCCACCACAATCAGCCACACGGCGGCGGCAACTGTGTATTTCAGCTTCAGGCTCCCGAGCATCGGGAGTTCGTTGTCTTCAAAAGCGACCGCGACCGACCAGCCGATGTTCTCGAAGTCTACCGGCGCGTATGCCGCAGTCCAGCGCGTGTCATGGGCTTTCCCTTTCATAGACGGCCATATATAGTGGCCGGAGCCGCTCTTGCCCTGTGTCATCTGCTCGATTATCGCCGCAAGCCGGCTGTAGTGCGAGATGTTCATCGCTTCGCCGGCATGTGAGCCGGGAAATGAAAGATCGGGATGCGAAACAAATGCCGCGCTCGAGTCGAGCGCGAAAAGCATGAGCCTGTCGCGGCCTCCCGACAGCCGCTGGAGAGCCTGGTTGATGGGTTTCAGATCGAGCAGCGCAAAAGCGTGTCCGCCGGGTGCGGTCTCGCCGCCGCCGCGCTTCAACGGAACGGAAAGCATTACCGCCGCCTCGGTTTCACCCTCGATTTTTTTCACTACCGCGACATCCGAGACCGCGATGCCCTGTATCGAGCCGGATATTACTGACTCGAAAAACGTCCTGTGGTTCTCCGGCATCGTGTCGGTGAACAGGAAATACTGCGGATTTGTGCTGACAATGCCACCGCCGCCGGATGCCGAGAAAGCGAGCTCTTTTATCCCTTCGAATTCGGATAATTGCTCCATGTAGGCCCGGAACAATCCGTCACCCTGTTCGGCGGTTTCAGACCCGAAATCCTTGTTCCATACGTCCGCGAGTTCGAGCTGCTGGACTACTCCCCTCAGCCGCTCCCCGCATGCCGCCGACGCGCTCCATGCGAGTATGCCCTGCTGGTGCGTGTACTGATCGACAATCTGGGCTTTCTGATCGGCGTACATCAGCCGTATCACGACCGATCCGGCCAGAAAAACAGCGATCCCCAGTACTATTGTACGGGCTATGGATCGTTTCAGCCTTATCTTTTCTTCACGCATCGGTTATCGAAAATCTTTCATCATTTCTTTAATCAATCCTGCTTATTCTTTCAGAGATTGTTCATAATCCACATATTATATGATCATCACTGCCAAAAATACCATAAGGCGGATACTAATCGCAAATCAACATTCCGAAGAGCCCCCCGGCGGCTTAAGGGGCACATTTGAAAAAGTTTCCCTTAAGGATCCCTTCAAAACTTCTTGCCCGCGAAGCGCTGAGCGTTGCTTCCATCAACGCTCAGCGCTTCGCTTTGCTTTTCACGGGGATGAAGATGAGAAAGACACGGCGTACGCTGAAGTGAAATGTCTTTTCCTGAATTCCGGCTGACTGCATGCCGGAATGACGGCAGGCATTGCCTGCTCTTTGTTCTCTTACATGTTTTCTTCGTGAACAGGCTGTTTCAGTGAATATCCCTTAATGTATCTTTTGTCGTGGCGGCCCGGGCCGCCAGTCCGGCCTGCTTTTTGTCCTTTCATGTTCTCGCTTCGTGGACGGCTCAAGCGCAAAAACACCTTAGCCTGCGCTGGTGAGAAATGCAGGTTAGTGTAAAGAAAAAATGTTTTTAAGTGTGCCATGCACAAAGCGCCGTTCTTTAGCCTGCGCTGGTGAGAAATGCAGGTTAGCGTAAAGAAAAAATGTTTTTAAGTGTGCCATGCACAAAGCGCTGTTCTTTGTGCATGCGGTTTTTTGTGTTTTTTCAACCCGACCCGAAAGGCTCTTACCCTGGCCGTCCTGCCCCCCTGGATTCCCGATCTCCGTCGAGAATGACGACTTAAAGTAGCGCAGAGGAGCGAGATCCTTCGCTGCGCTCAGGATGACAAACTCTCTATGTTAACATTATTCAACAGCCTCACCCGTTGTCATTCCCGCCACTTCCGTTGTCGTCACTGTCCCTATCATTGTCATACCTGTCTCTCCGTTGTCATTCCCGCGCAGGCGGGAATCCATTCCACGATCACCGATTTTTACACAGGTTTCTTTTGGTTGTCATTCCCGCGCAGGCGGGAATCCATTCCTTAATGTGCCATTCAGCAATCACCCACAACAGGGTTGTGGGTGGCACCCAACTATATGTGTATTTAATTTGGAGTGCGAAAATTCATTTTCGCTTTCATAGCCGGGAATTCATTCCCGGCCCGCAATAAGCCGGAGCGGCGATACTGAAATCGCACACGCCATCTTCCGCCACTGAATACTTCACAATCAATTGCTATAGAGGTATAATGACCAACATAATTATTATAGATAATCAGTAATTGATTGTAGAAAAAAAACGAATCCGTGCCGGCGGATAAGTATTAAAAGCACAGTTGAGTGATATTATGAATTATTTGTTTTTTATGAAATATTTGCTCTTCAATTCCTTAATCCATGTTGTTTTATTCCTGCCGATCCTGATATTAATGTTTGATATTAGAAAATCGTTTATTTGGCCTAAAACCATAAAAAAGAGATATTATTTTCTGGTGTATTTTTTAGCAGTTATGGTATTTGCCGGAGTGTTGAACTCCTTGAATTACAAAAATGAAAAAGAGTGCTTTCAATTATTTACAAGTCAATTCACAACAAAAAAAGCGATGGATATTGAATTTAATTATGAGGATACTCTTGTAAATAGTATGCAAAATTTCTTAGACAATCTTGATAAAGAAGAAATCGAAGAATCTATTTATTCTCAAAAATGTTTTAAGCAGCATGTTCAGAATAATGACTATTATGAATACTATTATGAATGCAGGCCTTTTTTTTGTCAGCACCGTCACACAGTCATAGGCTTTTTATTCCCCAATACTCCTGGTTTAGGTGAAGGAATAGAATATGTTATTTATGTTAAATACAATAAAGACGATGAAATTGTAGAAATAGAATTTAAAGATTACTGGTAATATGTGAAAAGTAAATTTTAAGAATTACGACCGGGGACATCCATGATAAGTTGTGCCGGTCGTGGAAGAGGGAATCACAAACATACAGGCGATCCATATGACGCAAAATAGTAATATTAATGATGGTTTACTACGGTTATGGCTTGTTATAATCAAAGTCTACTTCTTTTTTATATCGTTAAGATTAGTATCAATATCACTATGTTATTATGTAAATAATTTCATGTGCAATCCCGAGACCGCTTCACTGGCAGAAACGCATATTCTATTCATCAGAGTAGATATTGTGTTGCTTGTTTATTCACTTTTCAACATTATAAAAATGCATAAAATAAAGTTTCTTCTGGAGGTTAATATTTATGTAATAATAGCCTGCATTATCTCTCTTTCGAGATTAACAATACCTAATGCCGCCGATAGCTTTACAAAACTATTTACCATAAATATCGTTTTATTAATAATTTTCACAATCATAATTGCATCAACACATAGTTACATAAAGCGAAGCAAGAAGGAGACAGGTGTTGTCTAACATAAAGCGCTTAATAATTGCGGCCTGCATTCTTTTATGCGTGGTGCAGAGGTATGGTTTCCTGACGGGCATCAGGAAAGATAAAAATGCATACCTGTCACAAAACAATCTCACCTCTTCTTTTCAGCCTTTCTATTCCGGTGATTATTCATTGAACAGGAAAATATTCTCAGGGGGTACCCTCGACGAATATATCGATAAAGGAAGAATGAAAATCAATTCTGGTACTTACAGGTTTAACTCAAGGTCATATCCATGTTTTCCCCTTGGAAAATTCAAATATCAGGACAATCAGGGTCTGGTGTGCTTATCTAACTGGGCGGGTAACCCTTATGATATATGGGTTTCTTTCGAGTCTTATGATGAAACATCATTTTCAAAACCATATCTTACAGGAAAGAAACTCAGCGATATATTTAAATCTGAATCGATAGAAAATATATTTTCTGATTCTAATCTTCCTTATTATTATGATCATAATTATTTCGAAATATATTTCAGTATAAAAAGCGCTGATTGCGAAGTAGTTGATAATGAATTGTTGATAACGATCCGTTATCTTGAAAAAGCAAGGCACGGGTCCGGATCAGAAAGAAGCAATGATTCAAATCAGGGGATTAACAAATATCATGAGCAGGAAATAAGGATTGACCTGGAAGCTATCATAGAGGATGGAGACAACGACGGGCTTACCGATATAATGGAAACAAGGTTTGGCCTGAATAAAGAAAACGAGGATACGGACGGTGACGGAATAAAAGATATTTATGACAGCAATCCCTTGTTCTCTGTTGACGATGATTGCAATGTTGTGGAATCGGAAATATACAGTAAGTTAATTAAATATATAATTGCTAATGCGAAAACCAAATCACAGGTCGTGGTTGTGAAGTATGATGCAGACAATAACTGCACAATGTTCTCTGATAGTAAGAATAAAAACTTGATATTGAATTCGAAAAATGAACACTTCAGCAGTAATATTTATATAAGTTTAAAAGAGATCATCTATAGAGGAACTGACAAAGCCGAGGTTGAACCGGGCGATCCCGGAGAGTTCTCGGACAAACCTAAATGGACCACATATAAAAAAAGTCGCAAGTATATGCTTGAAAAGACTAACGGAGCCTGGAAAGTAATCGACGATATTTGCAATGCTTCGGATTATGAATGCGAGAAGAATCTCCGGCAACATTTGAACGGATTGCGGGAAGATATGAAACTCAAAAATGAGGAATTAAGAATTCGGGGGGAACAATAAATTCTTGGAATTACGGTGACATCCATGACAGGTTGTGCCGGGTGTGGAAGGGGGGATGTCCCGGGAGTGAGTTCGTTACGGCGATCAGGTGCAGGGCCGATAGTACAAGGAACTCAATTATGAGAAGATGTGTGTTTTTAATCGCTCCCATCGTCTCGGTGTGAGCGCAGCATCCTGCGTCATTTCAACCCGACCCGAAAGGCTCTTACCCTGGCCGTCCTGCCCCCCTGGATTCCCGATCTCCGTCGAGAATGACGACTTAAAGTAGAGCAGAGGAGCGAGATCCTTCTCTACGCTCAGGATGACAAGCTCGAAAAGATACATTATTCAACAGCCTCACCCGTTGTCATTCTCGCGCAGGAGGGAATCCATTCCTTAATGTGCCATTCAGCAATCACCCACAACAGGGTTGTGGGTGGCATCCAACTATATGTGTATTTAATTTGGAGTGCGAAAATTCATTTTCGCTTTCATAGCCGGGAATTCATTCCCGGCACATAATAAAACGACGCGGCGATGAATCGCCGCACTCACGCTCCCGCCACGGACGATGGGAGCGATAAAAAGGCTTCTTTTTTAATGCTCACTTCTGGACGGCTCAAGCTCAAAAACACTTTAACCTGCGCTGGTGAGAAATGCGCGTTAATCCGGGCAACGAATAGTGATAAATTTCACATGGTGCTGCGCTACGCTGCGGTGTTTTTGTAGCGACCATCAACTATAAAGGATAAATATGAATGAAATTGCCGAATACATCGCATTATTTGAATAATACAGGATATTGCTTGACAAAGAACATATAAGACATGGATAATAGTTAACCTGAGGACATCAGATTAATTTAATAACAGGTGTTAGATTTGATTCGATTGTGAAATTAGTATCAAACAAAGGTTGGAGCTTACATGATGAAGAATCTAAAGAAGAAGAATGCAGTAATGATTTTTTCGGTAGTGCTTTTTGTGCTGGGGCTGTGCTCGGTGCTGACGGTCGCGTCGGGCGTGAAGAATTACAAAAACAGCCTGCATAAGTCGGGTGCCGGAATGAAGCACTGGTATGAAACAAAGGGCGGTTTCATGGACATCACCGGAATCCCCTATGATGACCTGGATTGCAAAACCTGCCATGCGGACAATTGCAAAAAGTGTCATGAAGGCAAGGCCGGCAAAAAAGCCGCTGACAAGGATCTCTGTCTGGGATGCCACGGGCGGGAGAAAAGCACGTTCGCGCTGGACAAGGCAAATGATTGTCTCGATGTTCACTGTGAAAAAGGAATGATATGCACGGATTGTCATGTGGGCGATGAGCATGATGATGTTCATGGCAATGAAGGCGAATTCAAGACCATGAGAGATCCGGGCGCGGTTAAGGCGAAATGCACGAACTGCCACGAGGAAAACCAGGAGATCAGGTCTCACAAGGTTCACAAAGGGAAACTCGATTGTTCGGCGTGTCATGTGAAATCATCGGTGGCCTGCCTGAACTGTCACATGGATTCATTCCTTGAGACCGGTTCAAGAAAAGGCAATTTCATTCTAGCAAAGGACTGGACGATACTGATCAATTACCAGGGTAAAGTTACCGCCGGAAATGCAATGACTCTTGTTCACAAGGACAAGAAATTTATTGCATACCAGCCGTACCACAGCCACAGCGTGCAGAAAACAGCGAAGGATTGCAAGGACTGCCACGGCAACGAAGCGACGCAGCTGATCAAGGCGGGCAAAAAGGTTCCGATGCTGAAACAGGAAGACGGCAAGATCGTCAACTGGCAGGGTGTTGTTCCGTGCGCGCCCGATTCGCTTGAATGGACATATTTCAACAAGGACGGCGACAAATGGGTTCCGATCGTGAACGATGAGAAGGAAGTTGTGCAGATGGTAGGGTACGGCGAGCCGCTGACCGAGAAACAGATCAAGATGATGACAGCGCCGTTGAAATAAGCGGATGAAAAACGGGAGGTGGGGATTCCCGCTGCTCGTGTGAACAAGAATCTTATGAAAAGCCCCCCCTGAACGGGGGGCTTTTTTCATGGTGCGCTGTTTACTTAACCCGGATTTCTCACAGAGAAATCCGGAAAATCGCGATAACACCTATCCTACTGCGTTGCGGCATCGGTTCGGGATCGGTCACATACGCAACAGTATGCTCCCTCACCACTCCCTCGCCGCGCCTTGTATTACAGGCATTATCACGATTTTTAACCTGCACTGGTGAGAAATGCAGGTTAACCAGAATTTCCCGCCGGTGCGGGCCGGGTGGTTACTCGATGGGATATTTCCCGTACTTTCGGCCGGCGCGGAACATGGCGACAGCGTTTTCCGGTTTCACATCTTTGTGGATCGAGTTTGCGGAAGCGAGCACGAACCCGCCGCCCGGCGCGGCTGTGCGTATCGTCTGCCTCACGACCTCGTCCACCTCGTCCGGGGTCGCGTTTATCAGCAGGTCCACGCAGTCGATGTTTCCGAGCACGCAGGCTTTCCCGCCGATGCGGGCCTTGACCTCGCCGATGTCCATGCACTGCGGCTGAATGGGATGCACGCCGTCGAACCCCGCGTCCACAAAATCGTCGATTATCATGGATGTATCGCCGCAGGAATGCTTGATAATCGGCACGCCTTTTGAATGGGATGCCTCGACGCATTCGATATAGTAAGGTTTTATGAATTTTCTGAAGGTGTCGGGAGAAATCATCGGGCCGGTGTTCATCGCCAGGTCGCCCGTAAGGCAGAAGTACTCGATGCCGGCGTCAGCGCCGGTGTTGATGACATCGAGAGCGATGTCGGTGGCGACCCTCAGCACGCCGTGCGCGAACTCCGGGTCGGTGTAGAACGTCATCAGCGCGTTCTGCATATCGCCCTGGATCGCCCAGTAAGTTTTAAACGGATCGGGCGGCATAACCACCACGGCGCGTTTGTCCCCGAAGTACATTTTCGCGAACTGCGCGGCGGTGAACCAGGAGTCGTCGACTTTCGGCAGCTTATACGCGGCCAGCTCGTCGGGGTTTGTGATCGCGCCCTGGACAGGGTGCGCCAGCCCGTTGTCGGATGGGATATAAACGATGCCCAGCCTGTCGCGTATCCTGTTTTCGGCCACGAGTTCGCTTCCCTGCTGAACGGGGAGGGTAAATGCGTCGAGGTCGAGTTGCTCTACCACGAAGAAGAGGGTTCGAAGCAGCGCTATGACTTCGTTGGGATCCATCTCGTGAAGCAGTTTGAACTCGGGAACGTCATCGGTGAACTGTTTTGCGATCCCGATGATGCTGGATTCGATGATAGCGAGCTCCCAGAGAGGTACGATATCCGGCTGTTCACATCTGAGCGCGGTCGAAAATCTTTCCTTGCCTGTCATTGGTATTCCTCCTGTGGTATCCGACTGGAGGATTATAACGCAAATCCGGCGTGCGCCGCCACAATAACTGTTATGAGAATCGGCAGATGCGTTCCTTGAGCCCGGCGATGGTTTTTGCCAGCCCGCCCTCGGATGTTTCCCTGTACCTGCTGGACATGTCGTCTCCGATCTGGGACATGGCTTTTACCACCTGCCCGGGGCTGACGAACGAGACGATCCCGTTGAGGCTGAGCCATGCGCCGAGCAGCGCTTCGATAGATTTGAAGGCGTTGCGCTTGATGCAGGGCGTATTGACCTTCCCGGCGATGGGGTCGCAGACCAGCCCCAGCGAGTTTTTCATCGCGAGAATCATCGCGTTGACCACCTGCTCGCTGTTGCCGCCGAGGATGTAGGCGGCGAAAGCCGCGCCCATGCCCGCAGCCGTGCCTGTTTCCGCCTGACAACCTTTTTCCGCGCCTGACGGCGGCACGATGTTCGAGAGCACGGCGGACAGCAGCCCGGCGACGAGGAGCGCGCGGTCGGCTGCCGACTCGAACTCTTCAGCCGTCATTTTGCCTTCTCCGATCAGTATCCTGTTCAGGGCAAGGTACGTGCCGGCGAGCACCCCGCATGCGCCGCCGGTCGGCGCGGCGAGTATCAGCTCGGAAAATGCGTTTCGCGTCATCGCGGTTATCGACCCAGAGGCGGCGTCGTAAAAGCTGTTGCCGAGAAACTCGGCGGCCACGTTGCCGCGCGCTTCCCTGAGCTTCATGTATGTTTTTATCACGTTGCCGGTCTCCGGCGTCGTCACCGAGTAGCCGAACCGGGAAAACGGCCTCGCGCTCGCGTCCAGCGACGCCCTCATCGCGCCGACCTCCGCCATTATCGTCTCGCGCAGCCCGGCGTCGGGCGCAAGCCCGAGCTGCCTGCACTCGTATTCGATTGCGATTTCCGAGAGGTCTTTGCCCGATTCCCGCGCGTATTCCATGAGCGAATCGAGATCGTAGTAGGGCAGTGCGCGTGTATTGTCGAGCCCCATTTCTTTCGGCGGGTAGTTCGGGTTCAGGTTGTCGATGCCATCGTATTCGTTCGCGTGGTTGCCGTCGAGCGGGGCGGGGCCGCCTTCGCGCGGGTATGTCGCGAACGCGCCGCCGGACACGTTCCATCCCCTGCCGGCGAAGTAATCGAGGGAGACGGCAGCGGCTTTTCCGCCGACGCTTCTTATCCTTATTTTCCCGCCGCCGACCGATTCGCCGATGATCACGAGATCGAAGTCGCTCCACTCGAACTCGCGGTCGCCGGGCCGGAGCAGCATCGTTTCAGACACCGTGTCCGGGTTCAGTGAATCGAGCGGGACGAGGCGAAGGAGGATCGCGACGGAGTTTTCGTGGATGTCGCGCGGGTGGCCCGGCGGCAGCGGGATATCCGCGCCGCTGCGGGAAGGATCGAATTTATGGTAGCCCGCCCAGTGAATCAGCGCCGGGCCGCGGCCTGTCTCGAAGGCGCATGTTTTCGACTCTCCGCCGTCGATCCACGGCGAGTAGTCGAAGAAGGCTATGTTGTCGGGCCTGCCCTCCGGCGGGTTGGGTTCCCATGGCCGGACGGCGTCCGCGTCCGTGCCGGTGTGGTCCTGCGGGAGGTCGTGCAGCAGCCCTGCGGCGAGCGCGTTGAGCGTGTGGTGTCCCTCGCCCGATTTGCGGAACGAGTTATGCAGTCGCGCGCTCAGGCAGAGCGCCTGTGCCGCGGGGTCGAAACCGGGCGGGAGCAGTTTATTGATGAGGCGCGCGGCGAGCCTGCCGATCCGGTTTGCGCCGCAGGTGTGCGAGCTCGACGGGCCGATCATCGACGGGCCGATCAGGTCGAACAGGCTGATGTCGCGACGCAGGTCGGTGGCCGCGAGCGTATCCATGAACTCGTGCAGAAGGAACAGCGCGTTCTGTATCCGGTCGTCCGTTTCGGAGCGTGTTCCCGCGGGCAGGTTGAAGTCGATGCCTATTTCGTAAAGCTCGTGGTCCGGCGCGACTTTAAGCCCGAACACGGAAGCGATTTCGATGCGTAGTTCGCCGCCCGGCCTGGCTTCTTCGAGCAGCCGGAGGGTGTCGAGTATGTTCGCGAGATAGCACAGCGTCGGCTTTTCGGCGACGGGCGACGGGATCAGCGCCCTTGTTTTCACCGCCACGGTTTTCCTGACGGAATTTTCCGTCGTCTCGCAGCCGGATACGAAGAACACGGCTTCGCGCTGCCTGTGATCGTAGATCATGGTCCGCAGTTTCGATTCGGCGGCTTTGATGAGTTCCGGCCCGGCATTCGAGAGTTCGGTGTCGGCGCAGCCGGCTTCACGTGATTTCCTGCTGATCTCGGCTTTCACGGCTGATCCGATTTCGCCGAGGGGAAGCCGGGTGTGGATCATCATGTGTTTTATATTCGAGATACCGATATCTATCCCCGAGCCTTCCGGCGCCACAGGGAACATGCCGGCAGCAATGTCGCTGAAAATGGAAAGCTGTTCCGTGGCGTCGCGCGCGCCGAGGCTGCCGAGCATATCGACGAAACCGGGCGTGAGCGTTTCGCCGGGCTCGTTGATGCTGAAAGAAGCGAGGCCTTTTTCAGGCGTTATCCATGTGCGGCTGAAAGCCGATGCGTTCTTGAGGTCATCGAGAGTAACGGGGCTGGTTTTTCCGGTCGCGGGCCGTGACGAAGTTGTATAAAGCTCGAAATTCTCTTTCTCGTTCCTGCGGATGAGAATCCCCGCGGGCCGCGGGCCGGTTCCCACGACATCGAGAAAAAAGTCGTGGAACGACCACAGCGGCGAGACCGGTTTGCGGCTGATCTGCATCCACACCTGGTCCGGGTCTTCGTGACCGATTCTTTCGCCGGAACTGAAACCGGTGTATTCCGAGAGCCGTCCCTCGCTCCGCAGCGTTTCGTAGATGTCGCCCGTTATGCACGAGCGGTATTCCTGCGTGGAATAGAATTTCAGTTCCGCCCTCGACCTGCGGAACGTCTTTGTCATTGCATAAGCGGATTCGTCTGCGTCGTCGGGGTTCTCCGACACGATAACGAACGAGGGCAGCTCGACGATGGTCCTGATGATATGTTCCACGATCCCGGAAGCGGTTTTTTTCGCCGGTGTTCCTTCGCGGATGACTTCTCCCGGCTCGCCGGGGATCACGACCATGAAAACGTTTTCGATATTGAGGCCTGCCGGGCTGTCCGACCAGCCGCGCGACAGCGAGTCGTAGCGAAGGACCGGCAGCGCGTGCGGATCATCCGGCGGCGCGGCGTCCGTGTCTGCGCGCAGTTCGCCGTGCTCGGTGATGGTATCGATGCCGAATATGCGTACCGGCAGCCTGTCGAGCCCCGGCTCGTGGATCGTTCTGTCGATAAAATCGCTGGTTTTGAAGCCGCTTCCTATAAGCAGCAGGTTATGGTGGCTTATCGTTTTCATTTTTACCGCCCGGTTCTGATGAATTACCCGACCAGATTACACTGGTTGCATCCATGTTAGCCCGGATTTCTCACAGAGAAATCCGGAAAACCGCGATAAGGCCAATCCTTTGTATTATCTGCCATGTCACGATTTTTAACCTGCACTGGTGAGAAATGCAAATTAATGCCCTCAAAGAATAATTAAGAAAAAAGCCGTGGAATTCAACACAATAACAAAAAAGGGCGTGATGTTCACCACGCCCGGGGAAGTTATAAAGATTGAAAGTTGTCAAAAAAGTTTTATATAGCCGAGATACACCGCCGCAAAAATCACGAAACCCGCTACCGCCGCGATCATCCACCACGGGATCACGCCTTTGATGAAATTGCCTTCCGGCAGCCCGTTGCGCTCGATGACTTCAGGTTTGTAAAGTTTTCCTTTCGCCATGAGGTACCACATCCGCTTGGCGTCGTTCAGGACGAGGAAGCCGGCCGGCAGCCAGAGCTGTGTGAAGAAAGTCGCAACGATCAGGCCGAACGCGATGGAGCAGGCCATCGGAATAAGGAACTGCGCCTGGAGGCTGGTTTCGAGTATGAGCGGCATCATGCCGATGCTTGTCGTGAGAGTCGTAAGAACGATGGGCCTGAACCGGCTCACCGCGCCGTTGAAAACCGAGTCGGACAGCGAGTCTCCCGAAGATATGTTTCGTTTTATGGCGTGCGTCATCACGATTGAATCGTTGACCACGATGCCCGCGAGTGCGACAACGCCCGCGATGCTCAGCATGGACAGGTCGAGTCTGTCTATCCTCGAATTCATCAGCGGCACGATCAGGTGTCCCACGACCGCGCCCGCGAACCCGAGCGGAATCATCACCATGATCATCGCGGAATGCAGGTAGTTGCGGAAAGTTAACGTTATTATGACGAAAATCAGGATGATCGCCACCGGGTACCAGAACATGAGGCTTTTCATGAGCTGCTGCTGGAACCTGTCCGAGCCTTCGAGCGAGAAGGTCACGCCATGAACCTGTTCGAGCAGCGCGGGAAGTTTGTCGCGCGCCTCGTTTTTCAGCGTGTCGGGCGAGAGCTGGGCGAAGTCTACTTTCGCGCTTACCGAGAAAACGCGTTTCTTGTTGAACCTGTTGATCTGTCTGATCCTTCGGTTCGATTCGATCGTGACGACATCCGACAGCGGAACCTCGACGCCCGTCGCGGTTCGCACTTTGATGGAATCGAAATCCCCGAGGCTGTCACGCTCTTCCTTCGGGTATCGCACCCACACCTTGATCTCGTCCTTGCCGCGCTGCACGCGGTGGATTTCCTGCCCGTAGAAGCCGTATCGCGTCTGGAGCGCGATGTCGCGCAGCGTCAGCCCGAGCGCTTTTCCGTTTTCATTCAAGTCGAGACTCAGCTCGCGGTTGCCCCATTCGATATCGTCCTGCACGTCGTATACCGCCGGGAATTCCCGGAGCCAGTCTTTTACCAGCCCGACGGACCTCATCAGCTCGTCACTGTCTTTTCCGGCGAGCTGTATCTGGATCGCCGCGCCGCTTCCCGGGCCCATGGCCGCGCTGAAGTCGGTTCTTATAACCCCCGGCAGATTTTCGCCGATCAGTTCTCTAAGGCGGTCAAGCACTACCTTTGAGGAAATCCCGCGGGCTTCGCCGTCGAGCATTTCGACGAAAAAGTAACCGGTCGAAGTGTTGCTGCTTCCGAACGATCCTCCCTTGACGGATATGACCTGAACGATGAAAGGAGAGTCCGGCCCGGCTTTTTCAGCGAATCTTTTCCCTTTTCTCGTCTTGAGGAAATCTCTTCTTATTTCTTTGAATTCCTCTTCAATTATATCGATCTGTTTGTAAACATGGTCCTGTATCCTGTCATGCACGGTAAGCGGGCTGCCCGGCTCGAGCGTGTATGAGAAACGTATGAACTCGCTGTCAATTTCCGGGAAGAAAACGAATCTGAGAATCCCGGATTTGGTTACGCCGATAGCCAGGATGAAGATTACGAAACCCGTGACCACGGTCTGCCATTTGAACCTGATGGCGAATTTCAGGACGGGTTTATAAGTGTAATCCACGAGGAATTGTATTGCGCGGTCCATGGCTCGCCTTGTTCTGGCGAAGAAGCCGGTCGCGTTTTTCCTTTCACTGATCGGGCGCAGGCTGTGCGCGAGATGTGGCGGGAGTATGAACAGGCATTCCAGCAGAGAGGCGGCAAGCCCGAAAGCGGCTACGAACGGGATCGGCTTCAGGAATTTTCCGAAAATTCCCGCGATGAAGAAGAATGGCGAGAACGCGATAATCGTGGTGGTAACCGAGGCGAGCACCGCCGGGTAGACCTCCACGGTGGCTTCCACGGCCGCCGCCTTGGGATCATAGCCTTTTTCGATATATTGCTGGATGTTCTCCGCCACAACGATCGAGTCGTCTACGAGTATGCCCAGCATTATAAGGAACCCGAACAGGCTCATCATGTTGATGGTGATATCGAACGGGCGGATGAAAATCATTGTCATCATCAGCGCGATCGGCAGTCCCATTGCAACCCAGAACGACAGGTTGAGGCCCAGGAAAATCATAAGCAGTATGAAGATGAGGCATATTGCGTATTTGCCGTTCTTGACGAGCAGGTCGATCCTCTGCCCGAGAATCTTGCTCATGTCCGACGTGTACTGAATCTTCACGTTTTCGGGCAGTGTCGGCGCTTTTTCGGTGATATATTTCTTTACAGCGGTGGTGATTTTGATAGTGTCCTCGGCCTCGGTTTTTTTCACCCATACCATCGCCGCGGGTTTCCCGTTGAACAGAAATCTGTAATCGTCGTCCTTGAACTCCTCGACGACATTCGCAACGTCGCGCAACCGTATGACCGTGCCGTCCCGCAGCGCGCGCAGCACGATTTTCGACAGGTCTTCGGGCCGGTAGTTTTTGCCCGCCACGCGCAGGCTGATCTTCTCGGAATTCGTTTTTATCGTCCCGGCGCTCACCTCGAAATCATAGCTCTGCACCGCGTTTGTTATTTCGTTGAACGTGATCCCGTAGCGCTGCATGTCTTTCTCCGAAACCTCGATCGCCATTTCGAGATCACGGATACCGTCTATGGATACGTTGGATATCACCTCGATTTCGAGCAGCTCGTCCCGGATCTCCTCGGCCAGCGCCTTGAGCGATTTCTCATCCAGACCCTCGCCGTATATCGCCACCGCTATCTCCTGGCTGCGGTTTTCGAGCAGCGCTATGTTCGGCTCCTCCGCATCGTCCGGGAACGTGTATATCTGGGCAACCGCGTCCTGCACGTCGTCGAGCACCTTCCGCGGGTTCTTGACGCTCGTCTTCAGGTAGATCACCACTGAACTGTAACCTTCCGCGGACGTGCTTTCGATGTAGTCAATCCCGGTCACATTGTCCAGCGACTCTTCGACCTTGATAGTTATGCCTTCCTCGGTCTCCGCCGCGCTCGCGCCCGGGAACGGAACGCTGACCGATATGATGTCCAGCTCGGTGCTGGGGAAAGTCTCTTTCCGGGTCGACAGCGTGTACATCATCCCCACAACGAGAATCCCAACGACGAGCATGTTGACCACCATCGGGTTTTTTATCATGAATGTGATGATTTTTCTCATCGGCTTCCTCGCTTTTCGGTTCTATTGTTTCCTGTTCAGCCCGTTTTTATTCCGCAGGCGCTTCATCGGAACCGTGGTTGATCCCGTTGCGTTTCAGGATCGTCACCGGCATTCCCTCGATATCCTCGTCGATAACAGAGGTTATCACCAGGTCGCCTTCAGACAGGCCCGACTTAATGATCTGTTCTTCGCCGATCGCCCGCCAGCCCTCCACTTCCCGTACCGCGAGCTTTTCGTCTTCAACCGTATAAACAATGTTTTCCCCGCGCATCGCCCGCCGTGGTATCACCGCGACGCCTTCGAGCGTCTGACCCAAGAACTTGACTTCACAGAACATGCCCGATGTCAGCCTCACATCCGCATCCTGCTTCTTTATGGTCACGATCAGGTCTATCTGCCGCGTGTTCGGGTCGAGCCTGCTCCCGAGCCTCGTTATATGTCCGTCCCATGTGTGGATCATGCCGCCCTCGTCCTTCCATGTGACATCCACGGGGATCGGGTTCGCTTCGAGCGATTCCGTGCCGGCTTCCGGGTACAGCGCCCGCATATCCTTGAGCGACATCGGAACGGGCAGCTCGAAAACCGAGTCGTCCTCGAATGTGGCAACGGCCTGCCCGGCGCCGATAAACTGCCCGACTTCCAGCCCGCCGCTCATTATCTTCCCCGAGAATGGCGCGAAGTACTCGGTCCGCGACAGCGTTGTTTCTATCTGTTTGAGTGATTCCTGCGTCACCCGCTTCTGGGCCTCGATTTTTTTGAGCGAAGGACCTATAAGGTCGATGTTGCTTTCATAAGCCTCTATCCGCTCTTTGTTGGACTGCACCGTGAGCAGCCCCTGGTTAAGCTCCGACTCCGAAGCGGCGCCCTGGTCGAACAGCCTGCGGACACGGTCCGCCTCCTCCTGCGCGAGCGCAAGAGTTACGCGCGCCTGCGCGAGCTCTTTTTCGAGCGTCGCCCGCATTTGCTTCGTGTATTCGATTTCCGTGTCGTATGAATCCAGCGTCGCGAGTATCCTGTCCCGCTCGCTGACATAGTCCACCTGGTCGACGCGATACAGCAACTCACCCTTTTTGATCGTTCCCGACTCCCTGAAATCGGGGTGGGCGTAAACTATTTTGCCCGACACTTCCGGGATGATGCTGATGGTTTTTTTCGCCTGAAGCGAGCCGTTGCCGGTCATCTCGACGGTGAAGTCGCGGATGGAAATCTCGTCCACCTGGACTTTCACGGACCGCGCCTGAACCGGCTTCTTCGGCGGCGGCTTGCGCGTGCTCATCATTATTTTGAAGCCCGCGATTCCCGCCATCAGGATCAAAACAGAGGTGATGAAGGTGAAAACAAATTTCAATACAATTTTCGTTGTGCTGTCGTAACAGGGATCCTCCGCGCATGACGGATCGTCGGCATGTCTCAATTCCATATCTTTTTTCATTTCATCCATCAGTTTGTTCCTCCTCCGAGAGCGAGTTCGAGCGCGCGGCGGCCCGTTCCAAGGTCAACCCGCGCCTGTATCAGGCTCAGCCTGAATGTCGTCAGATTCAATTCCGCATCCGTTATGTTAATCACTGTAATCAGGCCTTCTCTGTATCTTTTCGTCAGAATATCAAGATTCTTCTCCGCGTTCCGCACCGTGTTTTCGAGCACCCTGATTTTTTCCTTCGCCGTCACTATCCTGTAGTAAGAATCGAGCACGTCCGCGCGGACCGTCCATTTCAGATCCGCGAGGCCGGCTTCGAGAGCGTCCTTTTTCGCCTGCGCTTCGGAAACCGCGTTGCCGGTGTAATGCCCGTCGCTCAGACGCCAGTTGATCTGTGCGTAAACGGTGGTCACGTCGTCGTTGTGATCGAGTTGCGTGATAGCGTTTTCCTCGTGCTGATATGCCGCGCCGACGGAGACCGAAGGTTTCTTTCCGCCCTTCGATATCTCGATGGCCGATTCGGCAGCCTTCAGCCGCAGCTCGCTCGCCCGGACATCCTCGCGCCGCCCGAGCGCATCCATTATCAGCGCTTCGGGGTCATAATCATCGCCGCCGGACGCTATCTCCGGCATGATCAGGCTGACCCGATCGCCGACCGGCTCGTGTATCAGCTTCTCCAGCGCGAGTATCGCCATCCGCCTGCTGTACCTGCTCGACTCGAGCTGGATCAACGCGCTGTCGAAAGAATTCGAAAACGTCAGAAAATCAGTCTCCGGCGTCATTCCCTCTTTAACCCGTATCCCGGCGTTCTTTTTCAGCTCTTCAAAGTAATCGCGCGATTTCATGTTCACGTCCAGCGACTGCTCGGCGAGATACGCCTGCATGAATGCGTTGTAAACCAGCGTACGGAGCGAATCCATATATCGTTCGAGGTCTTTCCTCCCGGCGTCCGCCGAGTATCTGCCCGCCGAGATGGCCGGCCTGCGCGTCGGACTGTACACCGAATAGCTCAGCGCGAGCTGGTTCGTGAAATCGCCGGTGTCCTGGAAAGCCGCCGCGTAGGGGTCCTCGTCGAGATAGCCCGTGATGCTGAACTTGTAATCGAGGACCGGGTAGAGCGCGGCACGCGACTGGCTGAGCAGCCTGTCGGCCTGCTCGATCGCAGCCGCAAGCTGGTCGATCCCGGGATTATTGGCTTCCGCCATGCTGATCGCCTGTTCGAGCGAAAGCTGCTGCGCCGCGGCAGGGCAGGCGGAAAAGAGAAGAACCAGAACGGGTATAATCGTAATCGTCTTTCTCATTTTATCTCCTTTAACAGCCGGAATATCCGCCGAAACAGCAGGCGGCCGGCTGCAATTAGATTACTCTAATTAAATTAGACAACTCTATCTAATTCGTCAACTGTTTTTTCGTTTTTCATGTTCGGGCACTATCCCGTTGCAGATCATTCCCCACATGCTGCGCCAGGAACCTCGCCAGTCGAATTCCGGGAAAAAGTTGCTGATGTAAACCGCGTGCCGCATCTGTATCATGTACAACGATGCAAGCTCGACCGGGTCAACATCGCTTTTTATCTCGTTGTTCTCAATACCTTCATTGATCACCGGGACAAGGGCTTCGAGCACGAATTCACTCAGCTTTTCGTAAAGCTTCTCGCGGTTTTCAGCCTTGAGTTCCAGCGCAACGCTCTTGATCCCGAAACTCACAACCGGATTTTTCAGTATCAGTTCGAGCCATTCGAGATACATGTTGCTGAGCCGTTCGGGTACGGGCTTTTCCGTTTTCAGGTTATGCTCGACCAGCGAGAGCACCCTGCGAACGTTGCGCGTCGCCACTTCAAGCACTATTTCGTCCTTGTTTTTGAAGTGTAGATAGAGCGCGCCCTTGGAAATGCCGGCATCCGCCGCGATTTCATCCATAGTTGTTTTCTTGAACCCATACCGCAAAACCCTTTCCATAGCTGATTCAAGTATTCTCTCTTTGATGTCCGGTTCCGCCATAATCTGTGTACCGCCCGTGGTTTTGTGACCATTGACCAAAATGTTATTTCGGTCATTAGTCACAATGATAAGCTTTTCTTGGTGTTCCGTCAAGTGCATTTTGTGGTTGCCGGACTGTCGGCGGCGGGGCTCCGTTCTTAAAAAATCGCTTTGTTTAATCAGTTTATGAGGTTCATGCCGGTTATATGATGAGCATATATTTTATAGACAAACCCTTTGTTCCTTTGATCCATCACTTTATGTCCCTTTAATAAAAGACCCGCATTACCTTTGATGTGTTACGTTTAGCTGAAAAATCCCGGTATAACTGGAATTTTCGGTCAGTGTTTTTAATAGACACACGAAAGCTGAATATGTTCGAACAAAAAAATAATTATCGTTAGCTTGTTGAAGAACCGGCTGTTCACGGCATGTTAAACATGGTCCATTCACGAAACGAGCGCTTGAGAAGAAGGTTTTTTTGGATTGCGCCGCTGGATCGCCGCCAGGGTTTATTGTGGGCAGGGAATGAATTCCGGATGGCAACACGCACAAAGAACGGCGCTTTGTACGTGGCACACTCGGGAGATTTCTAAATTATAGTAATTCTCATAATAAAAACAGATTCACAGCTCGATCAGAAATCACAAATACAAAGATAGTGTGCCATGCACAAAGCTATTTCCTTTGTGCATGTATTCAAGTTTATTTTTGAGAA
>Ga0116162_10000543_pt1 | contig 27045 bp, 30 predicted proteins | sample AD_UKC105_MetaG_FD_89875 | JGI IMG/M metagenome (GOLD analysis project Ga0116162, IMG submission 89875) | Active sludge microbial communities of municipal wastewater-treating anaerobic digesters from Hong Kong - AD_UKC105_MetaG | ecosystem: Engineered > Bioreactor > Anaerobic > Digestate...
ATAAGCGCTGCCGCCCGTCGTGACCTTGACCTGATGGGAGGTTCACAGACCCATATACAGACAGACGCTTCAATCAACCCCGGCAATAGCGGCGGACCGCTCCTCAATATATACGGAGAAGTCATCGGGATAAACAGGATGATATACTCAAGATCAGGAGGCAATATAGGTATAGGGTTCGCCATACCTGTTAACACCGCTAAATCTGTTCTTGAGCAGTTAAAGACGCACAAGAAGATAAAGAGGGGATATATAGGCGTGCAGATTGTACCGCTCTCTGAGGAATACGCAAAGGAGCTCGGGCTTAAAAATACCGACGGGGCTCTTGTAGGAGGAGTTGCAGAGGACAGTCCTGCGAAAAAGGGCGGCGTGATGCCGGGTGATGTAATAATCGCGGCAGATGATAAAGAGGTCAAAAACTTCGGCGACCTTCTTTCAAAGGTGGAAGGCACACCCATAGGGAAGACTCTTAAAATCCAGGTATGGAGAAACAGGTCGAAGCTTAACCTGTATATAACAGTAAAAGAAAGACCGTAATTTTCATAAACTCCTTATTAAACGTCTCATATGGGCCGGTTCATTGATGGAGCCGGCCCTGTTTTATATACCTGCTACTTTATGCTATATTTCTGAATTTTGCATTCAAAGGGGGAGGCTGAGATTACCCGGCCTTGAAAGAGTGAGAATCACGTCATTTATAACCCGTGCCGCGAAACCCGCTTCGCAGACATAAAGATAGTAGAGCCACTTCCTCTGAAACTTTCCGTTATAGCCGAGAGACATGAGATGTTCAGATGAGGCTGTAAAACGCCGCCTCCATTCGCGAAGTGTGGGCGCATAGTGAGGCCCGATGTTTTCAAGGGCTTCAATATAAAGCCTGCTGTTCGCCGCCATGGATTCAGAGAGCGCGGTAACTGACGGCAGGTGCCCGCCGGGAAATATATGTTTCTGTATCCAGTCGATGCGTCTTTTGTAATCTTTGTAGTGATGATCCATTGTTGTAATTACCTGAAGTACTGCAACACCATCAGGTTTCAACAGCCTGTCTATTGCCCTGAAATATGAAGCAAAATTTTCATGCCCCACAGCCTCAAGCATCTCTATTGAGACAATCTTATCAAATGAACCTGTCATATTCCTGTAGTCGATAATTTCAACATTGACCCTCTTTTCAAGGCGTTCCTTTTTAATCAGAGTCTGTACATGATCATGTTGTTCTTTTGAAAGGGTAATTGTAGTTACACGGCACCCTGCTTTCTTAGCTGCTTCAACGGCAAAACCTCCCCAGCCTGAACCTATTTCAAGAACATGATCACTTTTACTTATCCCTGCCCTGTCAATGATTTCGCGGATCTTGTTAAGCTGCGACTGTTCCAGGGAATCTGACTTCTTTCTGAATATTCCGCATGAGTAGATAAGCCTTTTATCAAGAAATTCACTGAAGAAATCGTTTCCAAGATCGTAATGCTCTCCGATATTTTTCCTGCTGCCATTAATTGTATTTCTCCTTCTCCTGTTAAGGAGCCTGTTCATAATGAGTCCAATAGTTTTCAGCGCAACATGGTTCTCCTCGTCAAGGTCAAGGTGCTTTATAAAAAAAAGAATGAGTTTAACAGGGTCTGATGAATCCCATCCATGCTCCATGAAGGACTCACCGAAACCGATCTCTCCGTTAAATAAAACCTTTGAAAAAAAAGACCAGCCGTTTATAGTTATATCAGCCAAATCTTTTGAATCAGTGCTCCCGAAATTCTTCACTAAACCGTCCGGATATGTCACAGCGAGTTCCCCGTTTTCAATGGACGAGAAGATCTTTTCCAGGCCTTTCTTTGCAAGCTTCTGCACGAAAGTAGCAGGGAGCCTCCCTATTGTCATTTCACTTCGGGGTTCAGGTTTCGGGTTATACCCCAGTTTTCTGAAGAAGAAGAGTTTAAAAGCCTCCTTATAAATTCTTGCCACAGTGAGAAGGGTTGTAAAAGGGAATGCCCGTATAACAGTTCGGAGATTCTCTGGATTAAGCGGCAATGCGTCACCGGAGAGCCTTGCTGTAAGTATATCACCCTCCGCCCTGTGGAGAATAATCCTCACATCGATCTTTTCACCGGGCTCCGAAAAACGGAATGTGTAATAGCCGTCAACATTATTGAAAGGGGAGACATGAAACTTTTTGTCGTGCCTGAATTCAATAAAACCTTTCGCTCTCTTTAAAGGTTTATCAAGGAGATAAACATGCTTTTCACCGAAAGTATTATTCACCTCTGCCACAACGGATGAGACCGCCCCGCTTTTTCCGTAGCAGAAGTAGAAATTTACAGGATTAAAAACATACCCCAGGTAACGGGCCTGTGTAACCATGATAATCCTTGTTACACCTTTATCCGCGCCATGACTTTTAAGGAGAGCAAGAATCTTCTCCTTTATTGAACCATCACCTTTAAGATAATCACGGTCGTGCAGAGAAACTATGCTTCGCCTGTTGTAGCCGAAACGTTTTATATCTTTATCAATAAGCGGAAGTTCATCCAGATCAAATGCGTAAAAATAGTGGGGATACCGCAGAACATGGTTCGCCGGGCGCACCCTGGCGTGCATCACCTCCCCTGTGTAAATCAGAGACTTCATAGATCGCACCCCAGCAATTTCGCCACATCAACACCTGACCGTACTGCATCCTCATGAAATCCGTACCCGAAGTAGCTGCCGCAGAAATATGTTCCGTTTACCCCGTTCAGTTTATGAAGCTCTTTCTGTGTATTCATAGATTTAAAGGTATACGTGGGATGATAATAATCCATTGACGCAATAATTTTATCTTTCGGGATTTTCTTCACGCTGTTAAGGGTGACGTAGTACTGGTTAACAGTTTTAAGTCCCTGGAGCCTGTTCATGTGATAGGTCAGAGTAAGGGGTGAGCCCTTCTCCTTACCTATGCTCCTTATAAAGTTCCAGGAGGCCATTGCGTTTTTATTTGTCGGCATGAGTGTTTCGTCCGTGTGGAGCACTGTACGGTTCTTCTGGTATCTCCACGCACCCAGGAGCCTCTTCTCTTCAGCAGTGGGATCAGCGAGGAGTTTAAGCGCCTCGTCAGCATGAGCAGCTACAACAACTATATCAAAGGTCTCCTCCTTCCTCCCTTCAGCCTTGATCTTCACAGCACCTTTTGTACGCTTCAGTGACTTTACAGCGCTGTTTACAAGGACATCCTTTTTCAGGGTTTCCCGCAGGGCTTTAACATAAGAATGGCTCCCCCCCATAACTGTCCTCCATACATGCTGGCCTGTTAAACTTAAAAGTTTATGGTTATTGAAAAAACGAAAGAATGAATCCGCCGGGAAATCCATCATCTCATCATCGGGTGTTGACCATATGGCTGATCCCATGGGGAGAATGTGGTGCGTCAGAAATATATCAGAAAATTTTTTCTCTTTAAGATACTCCCCGAGAGTTAATTTTGCAGCAGCGCCTGTCTCCAGATCAGACTTAGCGCGTTTATAAAACCGCAGAAGGTCATAAACCATGCGCTGAAACTTCAGGCTCACAATATTACCCTTCTGCGCGTAAAGGCCGCTTAAACCCCGGCTTGAATACTGAAGCCCTGTCTCCTCGCAGTGATAACCGAATGACATATCGCTGTCACGCAGGGCAACACCGAGCTGCGAAAGGAGCCTTGTAAATAAAGGATAGTTTGCGTGGTTCATTACAATAAAACCGGTGTCAACTGGTGTCCCTTTGTCAGGTCCCTTATCAATTACTATTGTATGCGTATGGCCGCCGGCGTAATCGTTCTTCTCAAATACTGTTACATTATGCTTTCTGTTTAAAATATATGCCGCAGTGAGACCCGCGACACCTGAACCTATAACTGCAATGTTAAGTTTCTTCTTAGCCACATCTCCCCCTCTTTTCTAAGAAAAATATTTTGTAAGATAATATACATAAAATCCTGCAAAGACCCCCTGCATTGTTCCCCATGCAATATCGACCACTGACATAAGCACGCCGTAACCTTTGACAAAAGATAGATTCGTAAGGTCATAAGTGGCGTATAAAGCGAAACCGGTAAGGGCCCCGGCGATTACTGATGTAAAAAGCGTATTCTGCGTGTTAAGCGCCAGTGTAATAACAGATACAATGGCAAGAGAGATAATTACCTGCGCCAGGATTCCGGCATAAAGATTAAAAACTATTTTGCCGTTTTCCACATCGGCAAGGTACCCGAAATATTTCAGATAAAAGGGACTTGCTATGACCGCAAGCCATAGAAGATCAAGAATTATAAATATAACTGCCGAGAGTGCCGCAGTTTTAATAAATGCCTGTGACATGAAAACCCCCATATTATCCTCCTTTTTTCACTGTTAATTCGACACTACCGGAAAAGAACAAAATGGAAAATCATGTGCTATCAATTTAACAAAAAAGAAAAACACAGGCATTTTTTTTTAAGGTTACGATCATTTTATTATATTTAATAAATTCCGGAGTGAGTAAAAACTATGAAAATAAAAAAATTTAAATCAGCCATATTTATCATGATACTTTCAGTTCTGCTCTCTGTGACACCGGATCTCCGTTCAGCTGAAATTGACGGAGTTTTTTTTAATGATGAATACTCCGCCGGTAACAGGAAACTTTACATACGGGGATACGCCATTCTCAATTATATGCTTGTGATAAAGGCCTACGCAGGGGCCCTGTACATGGAAAACGGCATCCCCTCCTCCTCTGTTCTTGGAGAAACCCCCAGGATACTGGAACTTTACTACTACCATAAAATCAGCGCCGGGGACTTCAGGGAATCAACCATAGAGATGATTAAGCGGAACACAACTGATGCTGAATTCAGCAATATCAGTGAAAGGCTCAACAGGTTCAACAGCTTCTACAGGGGTGTAAAGCCGGGGGACAGGTACAGGGCGGAATACATTCCCGGCAGGGGCACAACACTTTATCTTAACGGGAGAGCCCTTGGTACAATACCTGGAAACGATTTTTCAAAGGGATTTTTTTCTATCTGGATAGGGAGAGACCCCATAGATAAAAAATTCAGGGATAAACTTCTGGGAAGAAGGTAATGAGAGATAAACTCCCGCTTTTCACAAAAATATCCTATGCCCTCCCCGCCTTCACCCTTGCTGTAATCGGAATACCCGTATATGTCTACATTCCTAAATTCTACACAGACACTTTGGGCGTACCTGTTGCTGCAGCGGGTATAATACTCCTTGTTATACGGCTATTTGACGCATTCACAGATCCGCTCATCGGGGTGATTTCAGACAGGGCTCTGACACGTTTCGGGCGAAGGAGGCCCATGATCCTCACAGGTGCAATACTTGTCTCCGCATCAATTCTATTTCTCTTTAATCCGCCGGAACTTTCAGTTACAGAAGCTACAGTATGGTTCGCCCTATGGGTATTCTTACTCTTTCTCTCCTGGACAATCGTTACTGTCCCCTATGAATCTCTCGGGCCTGAACTTACTTTCGATTACAATGAACGTACATCACTCTTTGCAATGCGTGACGGGTTTCTGCTTCTGGGTATATTCGCAGCAGCGGCGTCCCCGGCGCTGATTAAAAAAATATTCAGCGGAAGTATAGCCTCAGGCGGCGAAGGTGAGGTATTCTTCATAATGTCCCTCCTCTACTCGCCGCTCATTGCAGCCAGTGCGCTTTGGTGCGTTATTTTTCTGAAAGAGCGGGTATCCGCACCTGAAACTACAAGTGTATTCCAGGGTTTCAATTATGTGCGGATGAACCGCCCCTTCATGATACTTCTGGTGTCATATACAATAAGCGCAATAGGGAACAATCTCCCTGCAACACTTATATTATATTACGTTGAATACGTTCTCCGCTCTGACCTGGCGGATCTCTTTCTCCTTGTCTATTTCATCACAGGTATAATATTCCTCCCTCTCTGGATAAAGATATCCGGAAGATTCGGGAAAAAGCAGGCCTGGCTTACGGCCATGGCTATAAACACAGGGGCATTCTCAGGCGTGTTTTTTCTCGGTGCAGGGGATGAAGTTATGTACGGGGTACTGGTGTTCCTCTCCGGTATCGGGTTCGGAGCGACCCTGGCAATCCCGTCATCAATACAGGCTGATGTTATAGATTATGATGAGCTTATGACAGGGGAGCGGAGAGAGGGGCAGTACATCGGCATCTGGTCACTTGCAAAGAAGATTGCAGCGGCTGCAGGTGTGGGGATCGGCCTTTCAATACTTGGCGCGGCCGGATACAAACCGAACATTGAACAGCCTGAAAGTGTAGTGTTCACACTGCGCCTCCTTTACGCCCTTGTGCCATGCCTCTGCAATGCAGCAGCCATTCTTATTGCAATAAGATATCCAATAACAGAAAGTGTGCATAATGCGATAAAACTTGCAATTAAAAAAAGAAAATCCGGCGAACCCGCTGAAGATCCGGTTACAGGCGGAAAAATTTATTAATAATAAGGAAGGTAAAAGATGAAGATAAATGTTTTTAAAATCAGAAAAGTTTTTTTTAATAATTCACGTAAACCCGTAATTGCCTTAAGTTTAATGATGTTAATACTGCAGGCCGGCTGTTCATCTGTATCAATTGACGATTATAAAGATGAAAAACCGCAACTGATTCTGGAGGATTATCTTAACGGGACATTTGACGCATACGGTATATTCATAAACAGGAGCGGTCAGGTAACAAGAAGAATGCACGTTGTCATGAAGGCATCCTGGACAGGTGATACCGGGATCCTTGATGAGGATTTTATATGGAGTGATGGCGAAAAGCAGAAAAGAATCTGGCATCTTAAAAAAATCTCAACATCCGCATATGAAGGACGGGCTGAAGATGTTATTGGTACTGCCACAGGTGAAGTTGCAGGCAATGCTTTTCACTGGGAATACACCCTTGCAGTTAACGTGGACGGGTCTATATACAATTTTGCTTTTGATGACTGGATGTACCTGATGAATGACCAGATACTTATCAACAGGGCAAAGATGTCAAAATTCGGCTTTAGGGTGGGTGAAATCAATATTGTTTTCATCAAAAGAAAATAATGCCTTTAAATTACAGAACATTAAAAGATTACCTGAGAAGGTGGGATTATGAATAACATTATACCTATACTGCTTATAAATCTTGGTGCTGTAGCTCTTCTTGAAATCACCGGATGGCTTATAAGCCTTAAAAAGAAAAATGTCACAATAGCAGACTCACTCTGGGGCCTGGGATTCATAATTATCGCATGGCTTACATTCTATCAGGGTGACGGTTTTTTATTGAGAAAGGTGATTATAACTGCCGCAGTTACAATATGGGGTCTCCGCCTCTCCTACCATATAACAAAACGGGGTCTTGGAAAACCTGAAGACCCGCGCTACACCGAATGGCGTAAAGAATACGGCAGCAGGTTCCCCATTGTGAGCCTATTCAGGGTTTTCCTTGTACAGGCGCTTTTTATGTGGCTAATTGCAATGTCACTTCAGGTGGCGCAGTCCGCAGATATGCCGGATTACATTACAATAACTGATATTGCAGGGGCAGCAATATGGCTTACAGGATTTATCATTGAATCATCTGCTGACAGACAGCTCTCTCAGTTTATAAAAGACCCTGCTAACAGAGGCAGGGTGATGAGATATAAACTATGGAAATACAGCCGACACCCCAACTACTTCGGTGAAGCAACAATGTGGTGGGGGATATACATCATATCATGCTCAGTAGAGTACGGCCTCTTTACAGTTTTCAGCCCGGCGCTCATAACTTATACTCTCCTGAAGATTACAGGTGTTTCACTGATGGAGGAGACGATGTTTAAGGATAACAAGGAGTACGCTGAGTATAAAAGTATAACCAGTTCCTTCATACCCTGGATTCCCGGAAAATAGTTTTAGATTCTCAATTTTCTTCTCTTCTGAAATCCTCAACGCTGTCATTGAGTTTTACCGCTATATCTGACATCTCCCTGGCATTACCAGCCATCTCTTCAGCACCCTGGGCATTGATCTGTGTAAGCTCAGTTATGGCGGAAATGGATTTAACAATTTCATTGGTGGCGTTTTTCTGCTCAACCGACGCGTTGCGGATCTCTTCGGCCCTTTCCCTGACGTCAGCAGATTCACTGTTTACAGCCCTGTTCGTTTCAGACTGATTTTTCATAAATTCAGACAGGGAGTCCACCATTGAGTTTATCTTTTCAACCCCTTCTATGATCTTTGAAAGGGACTGCACTACAACCTTTACTGTTTCTATCCCGCTCTGCGTCTCGCTCTCACCTGCTTTAATAAGAGAACTGATATCCTTTACGCTGACGAAAGTCATGTCAGCGAGCTTTGATATTTCATCCGCTACAACGGCAAAACCACGCCCCGCATCACCTGCACGCGCAGCTTCAATCGCCGCATTCAGCGAAAGAAGGTTTATCTTGTCTGAAATATCGTTTATTATACCTATAATATTGGCCATCTCGGCTGATCTCATATTCATCGACTTCATGCTTTCATCCATCTGCCCAAGTGAAGTCTCACCCTCCCTTGCCTCGGCAGTAATGGTATCCATCATTTTTATTGCCTCGGAGATCATGCTGTTCATTCCCGTGACCTGGTCAGAAAGCTCATCAAGCCTGGCTGTAAGGCTCTCCATCTTTGTCAACTGTACTCCCGCTATATACGATATGCTTTCAACACCCGCTGAAATTTCCTCTACTGTCGCTGTTATCTCCTCCGCGGAAGCAGCCTGGTTCTGTGCGTTAGCAGAAAAAGTATCTGAAGCATCAGACATCCTGGATGACGATCCGGCCAGCCTTTCAGAAATACCTGAAACTGACACAAGCAGGTCCCTTGTCCTTTCAAGGCTTGCCCTGCTCTCCGCCTCCTCCCTGAGCCTTTTAAGAGTCTTTGCCGTTATACTTAAAATCAGGTAGCATATTGAAGTTACCAGAATAACCTCAAAAGTAAAATTTATTAAGGACATCACCTTGACCCCTTTTTCAAGGGAGGAGGAGACCGCGATAGACACTACCTGAACAATAAAAGCAAAGCCCGATGTTAAAAGAGTGACTGACAGCCGGCAGAAAAGAGCGCTGAAAAGAATAAAAATAAAAAGATGATAACCGGAAACTATTGCCCCTTCAGGGAATTTAAAGGAACCGGCAAGAAGATACAGGCTGTAACCTGAAATCGATATAAATACAAATGTATTAGCCGCGGCATAATAATGGCCTTTGCGTATGATAAAAAGACAAAGGGCAGTGGCAATTGCAACTGTAAGGAGGAAAAGACTTATAGTAGAAAATAACGGCAGTCCGACAACTGTAACAAGGAGCAGCCATAAAACAGGTACAACAATAATTATTATAAATGAAAAAATGACAAGTGTCCTGGACTTAAGCAATATATCAAATGCGTAATTTTCCTGTTCAGGGATAAAGAAAGAGAGCAATCTGTTCATATACCGTTACCTTTTGTTAAAATCAGAAAATCAGGACAATCTTTTACAATACCGATTTTTTTTGAGTCAATAAACTTATAAAAATACATTTGTCAAGAACGATAAACCACCCTTATAAACTAACTATTTTTAAAAAAATAATAAAGATTTTATTGAAAAATTAAATTCTATCCCATGTTTTATACATAATTCTACGGGGGGAATTATTTATGAAAAAAGAGAAAAAGGGATATTCACCTGAACTGTCTGAAAAGGTGACGGGCATGATGAAAGTTTTTATAGGTAAAGATCTTGAGCAGCTTCCTATCCCATGCCTGACAAAATGGATTGGCGGCACACTGACTGAAGTTGAAAGGGGAGTTATTGAAATAGAGATTAAGGCCTCAAGGGAGATGACAAATCCTGCAGGTTACCTCCATGGAGGAATCCAGTGCGCAATGATAGATGATGCAATGGGATGGGCATGCGCCACACTCGGTTACGAGAACCAGTTCCTCTCCACTAACCTGAATGTAGACTACCTGGGCACGGCAAAAGCGGGAGACACGGTCAGGATTAAAGCTTCTATCTATCGGGAGGGAAGCACACTGCTTCATGCCGTGGGCGAAATACGAAGGGATAAAACCGTAATTGCCAAGGCCCAGTCCAATCTCTACATAAGCGGCAAACCGGTCGATTTTAAAAGTATAATGGGAGTCTGACAAAAAGCCCTTTTAAAAAAATCTGATTTTACAGAAAGTATGAGAATAATAAACGCGGCAGTCACTTCAATTCTACCGTCTGTTTTCTGCGTGCCATTCTCCCGGGCGGATAACCCCGGGAGAAAAGAATCAACGGCTCATCCCGCTCAGGGCCATACCAGTGAACCGCCGCACACAACTGAGATCAATATAAAGGCAGTTATTCCGGACAGAATACTTAAAAAGGGAAGCAAAGCAAAAACAACAGACACCCTGAATTTCTTAAACAGGTAAAAAACCCACATCCCGATTACTGAAATTACTGCCACAGGAGAAAAAGACGCTATGGAGTAAAAAAGCATAAGGGTAAATGGAGAACTCTCCGAGCCCGGAGCATCAAAAAGCATCGCTGATAAAGCGAAAAGATAGAACGCCGGGAAAAGAGCAAGCACCCATAAAACAGTAGATAAAATATCAAAAACCAGTATCTTTTTATTCCACATAGTAAAGCCTCCTCATTGAGTATACTCAGAGAGAGAGAAATTCAGGGAGCCCTTTAAAAACTACCCTTTTGTCCTGGACATCCGTACTTTAATTATATTCCTGACAGAAAAATGCACGAAAACAATTCCCGCTGCTACTATGGCAAGTTCCAGGAATCCGTACATCGCATCAGGTGTAACTATACATGTTGACATGAAAAACCTCCGTAACTGTTATTTAAATAAAAGTTTTTATTATTACCTGAACCGTCTGAGCACAGGCCTCCCGAAATTCAGGTTATTTTCAAGATATTGCACGTAACCTTCCAGGGTAAACCACCCCTCTTTACCGTAACGGTCAGACGCCCTTTCAATATGAAACTGCTGTGCAGGCATAAAGCTGTACCCTATAAGGTAAAGCTTCTCCCCCCCGGAATTTTTGCATACATCCATTACAATGGACACGTGCCCTATCCCCCCGGTCCGGTTCTGGACAAGCATATCACCTCCCCTTATGTCGGAGGGGAACACCTCCCCGCATCCCGATTTGATAGAATACGAATTGGCATAGTTCATTGAATACTTCAGAAAACTGTTAAAGCTCCTGCCGCATTTACTGAAGTACCTTTTATTCCCGCTGTAATCAAAGAGATAAAGCCTGTCAAGGATGCCCCTCTCCTTATGATATTCAGACCAGAAACGGAAACCCCAGTCAGCGCACTGCTCTATGTCACCGATAAAAAGGAGCGGCATATCGATCACCGCAAAAATATTATAATAGCTGCGGGAGACAGTTTTCCCGTCATGCTTCAGGATTATATTATCTCCTTTAACCGGCAGCCTTCTCAGCCAGGAAGAGTAAGGATACTCCCTTAACGGTTCCCTTGAGTAACCTCGAGGGGCCTTGATCTCCCCCACTGTTTTTGCCGAGAGCCCCTCTCCGGCGCAGGCGGGAGATAGCATAAGGGCCGCACAGATTATGAATAAATTAAAACGCTTCATTCCGGATACTCTCACCATGTTGTATATGAAGCCAGGAAACGTCCGGTCTCCTCATCATAGATCATTAAGAATAGTGACTCTTCACCTTTATCCCTGCAGATCAGGGGTGACTTCATTTCTGATACATTCCACGCCTCCGAATCTTCACCGGAAAAGCCCTCTTTATCCTTAAGCGGGGAAAAATCAGATTTCTTTTTCCCTGTAAATCTGGCGATAAAGCTCCACGCATCATCCGGCGGGAGGTTCATAGCGGCTTCATAAAACGGATCCTGAAATCCCCCGCCCATGAAATAAAAATTTTCTGCGGACTCAGGAAGAGGAACACCATTGAAAAAATTCACCATGTAGGGGCGTGCATCCTCACCTTTATGAATCCGGGTCTCGAACCCGTTACCGAAATCGATGATGAAATATACAACCCATGATAAAAACAGTAAAACCAGAACCGACGGGATCAGAACTACAAGCGAAGGGAATTTCCTCTTCTTCGAATTCCCTGGTCTATTATCTGACATTACATCTCCTCCGGAATCAATTATATATCAGCATTTATTCCTTAAATTTATTTCATTAAAATGCTCTATAGCCCCCGCCGCCGAATGCGGCGGGGGCAGATAAAATCAATCGTAAATCAGTTTCTTCTATTCAGTCCTTTATACACCTGATACTGTACGCCCTTGTTTCCTGCACTCTCTGTATTGCCACATCGGGACTGTTATTGGAAAGATGTATACCCAGTGCGTCATCACTCTCTGCGCCTGACCAGAAGCATGACTCGATCCCCATATGAAGAAAAGTCCCTTTCGGTTCCGGATTGACCGCCCTGAATCCTCCCGGAAGAGCGGAAAACCCGCTTTTGCCTGTGTCCTTACTGTCCTGCCTATCCCACAAACCTGCAGCTTTAAGTTCGTGTCCGGCCAGGTACTCACCACCTGTAAATTCAATCAGTTCTTTCCACTCCTTCTCATCGGGGAGGTGCCATCCATCAGGTGCAACCTTTGATGCCATTTTCCATTTATACAGGTACCCGTATTTTGCCACATTCCTTTTATCATCATTATAGGCGTTACATCCCCCGTCGGACAGGTAGGCCAGATTCTCGGCCATCCAGGTCTGTTTCCCTATCTTTACAGTCAGGTAAACCCGCCCGTCACGTTCATCGGTAAATACGCCGGCCCTCTCCCCGTACTTTTCAAGAAAGGCCTCCCTTGACTCTTTTTCCGAAGACATTTCAGCCGCTATCAGTTCCCTTTCGGATTTCATCTCCCTCTCCCGCTTAACATGGGAAACCGTTACTGTTATTGCAACAGCAGCTGCAGTCAGTGACAGGAGTACAACCGCGATAAGCGGGGGCCTCTTCCCGGTTAATATTGAAGCTTTTTGATTTTTATATTCCGCGGCCTTCATATATACCTCACAAAAAAAGACTCATCTATTATCCTTCAGTGACCAGGAGACAGTTTTTCCGGCACTTTTTTTATTACAATTCAATACAGCCCTGTAAAAAATTGTAATAACTTTCCCTTCCCGGATGCTCTCCTTATCAATAACATTCTCAATAATTATCCTGCGCTCACTCCCCTCAACCAGATCGCAATCAGCCCCGCAGGGAAAGTTTACAGTATAACCTGATTTAATAATTTTTATTCTGATTTCAAATTTGCCGTTTGCCGGATCAAAAATATCCTTAAATTCAACAACTTCACATTTTACCTGCAGTGCACGCATAGGTGATTCATGACCACCAGCACAGCAGCCGGAACTTATTAATAATACAGGAACCATATTCAACATGAACCCCTCTTTCCCTGGTATGCACGTAAGACAGAACCGGGGATATTCAGGTTCTTATTTTTTTATTCCTGACCTTTTATTCGGCAGATTATAAACAGGCTTTCAATAAAGTAAAACCAATAATAAGAAGAGAATTTTTATTTACAATCTATTTAACTATTCTGTAATTATCAACCACGATACCCGGACCTGCCGGGAAATGAAAAAACGTGAAAAATATTCACAGAAATAAATTCGATTGTAATAAAAAAAATATTTTACCGGAATCCCCTCCTGCCTGTATTAAAAAAAATATTCATGCAGGAGGGGGAAAAGCTGAATCACCACAACCGGCAATTCAAAAAAGAGCTGCTACCTGCGTAATTTTAACATCAGTTTATTCTTGAAAGAAACCAGTAGCGGTATTGCAAAATAGATAATTAAAATCAGCAGAACCAGGTATATTCGCGGAGAGGCGTTTCCCTTAATGGCGTCCAGTTTTAGAAGATCAAACAAGCTTTGAATGCCCATTACAGGATAAGCGTAGAGATAAAAAGACATTTGCTGCAGAATCGGATGAAAATACGGGACCAGCAGACTTGAACTGAACAGAAGAACCAGAACAGATGTCACCCCCAGAAGCCTGTTAAGATTGATGCGTTTCCTTGAAACAAGAAAGAGGACAAAGGCATACAGCGCTATTATCACGAAAACATTCACTGCTGTGGCAATATTTACCGAATCCGAATTTTTAACCCTGTAATCATAACCCTCATCAGGAGCAGTCATAATTTCCACATCAAAGTAAGGGGCGGGGAACCCGCATGAAACAGTATAGACAACCTGACCAGGCACTAACTGGTGTGTCTCATTGTCAACATCAAGACACCCCTTGCACTGGGTCAGAAAACAGGTAAATGACAGAAGTACTGCAACTATTAGAGTCTTGACTTTATCATTCATAAATCACTCCTTAAAATCTCCATTAAAATAAACTTTCTTTAAATCAGTTTTACATCACTAGCCGGTTAACTGTGTATAAGACAGCAGACCCCGCAAATCAGTTCCCTTTTTTTACCGAAAAATCATTAAATATAATTTCCCGCTGATAAACTTCTGAACAGTTTCAGTATTTATTCATTAACTTATTCAGAAATTATTATCGGACTATTTCTCTGATTTATTCACCGCGGCGGTTTTTATCCGCTCATAAACCTCAAGAGGGCTTACATTATTCTCTTTCCCGATCTCTTTTAAAGTCATACCAGCCTTTGATTCCATGCCGGACTCCTTAAGAGACCTTACGACAACTTTTAAATTCAGGTTATACTGGATGCAGAAATCAGCAAGAGTAAGATCCCCTGTACCGGGAACAGGGGATTCCGGCAGTTCTTTAGATTTTCCTGTCACAACAGTGGATTTCTTTTTGCCACCTGACATTGCAAAGTATATCTTCTGCGGAGAAACACCATTTATTTTAGCTATCTCCTTAAGTGTCTGAGAATCACTATCAATAGTGTAACCTGACTCCCGAAGGAGGCGGAGCCCTTTTTCCAGGTCTACGTCAGTCTTCTTCGCCAGTGTCCTCAGTGATGAAAGTTCGGCATGGCCGTATGGAGGTTCACCATACTCTTTCGCCGCAGCCTCCTTAAAGCTGTCACTTACATTTATAATTGTAGATAAGGGGGGAATTTCCAGATAAGTCCCGATAACGAAAACAAGTGTCAGTATAAGGGCCACGTTAAATTCTTTAGTAAATATTCTCAGGTCCCTGCTGCTGTTTTTAAGGTAGAGGACAATTGATTTCCAGTTGTAATAGAGATGAAGCAGCAGGGCAACAAGAAAGAGGAAACCCGCATTTATATGTATAGCGCCCCACTGTTCTTTTGAGAGAGACCATAGCCGCCAGTCAGCCCAGTACGCTATACGCCCCTCGGGAACAATATAGAGAATAACACTGGTTAGTACAGTAACAATAAATGTTAAAAGTGCTGTGAGGGACACAATTCTTTTCATATTCATTGAATCTTCCTCCTGTTTATTTCAGGTATAATTACTTTTATAACTTATAAAAATCTCAAAGAGATAATTTTTTTAAAACCTTTTTTTACAGGATTTTATAAAAAATCTAAACTTTCCTCTTTAAATAAAAAAATTTCATGCAGATTTAATATTTATCCTTAACTTATTTAAGGAAACCATCCAATATTACCCTGCCGCCAAAGGCGTCGGGGCAATATAAAGTCTATTTCTTACACTGAAATATATATTCAGATATTATTACTGATACAGGTCCATATTTTCAATTCAAATTTATTCAATTGAGAAAGGGAATCAGAGATTATAAACAATCATTAAGCCGGAAACTTCCTGCCAAAAAATAAATAAATATAGCCTGAATAAAAATATTAATTATATTTAAAATAAATACAAGCGTAACAAAGGATATATATATGGAATCAGGTAATTTTAAAAAAAGATCTCTAAGGAAAAAAATTCTTTTTATCTTAATTATAAATAAATTCATTATAACAGTTCTTACAGCCCTGACTGCTTTTTTTATAATTACCCGGCCTGATATTGACCTGATACCCTGCATAGTAACTTCAATTATTCTCTTTTCAATCATAGATATATTAATAACAGCAGTCATTTTAAGCAATCGGCTTGTTCAAATCCCGGTTCTTAAAGATACTGTATTCAATCTTGTAAGAACAATGGATTACCCGAATGCGGCTGACAGCCTGAAAATAATAACCGGCAAAAAAGATGAAATCGGGGCTGTAGCCGGCTATTTTCTCATGATTATTAATATTTTCAGCGAAATACTTCATAAACTGGAATCAATCGCTGACACAAACTTCAGCGCTTCAAAAAAACTTTCTCTTTCATCCGACAGCCTTGCCTCCTATGTAAAAGATGAACAACAGATGATTATTAATGTCGAAGACAGTATGAAGATGATCAATGAAGCCAGTGAAGCAATCGCCGGTGACTCGATAACACAGTCTGAAATCAGCATGCGTATTGGATCCCTGACCGAAGAGCTTAATGAATCGATTCACAGAATTGAAGAAATGGTTTACAGCTTCAAATCAAGCACGGAAGAGGCCACTAAAAATGCCCTCACAGTAGACACCTCCATCGATGAAACAAAAACAGCCATGAAAACCATGCAGCAGAGTTCCGAAAGGATCAGAGAGATTATAACTCTCATAACTGATATATCAGAACAGACAAATCTTCTATCCCTTAATGCTGCTATCGAGGCTGCAAGGGCAGGAGAACAGGGACGGGGGTTTGCTGTTGTTGCTGATGAAATTTCAAAGCTTGCCGAACAGACATCCCGGAGTACAAAGGAGATAGAATCTCTTATATTATCTGTTTCCCGGGAAGTAAATAACAGTGTAACGATGGTAGAGAATGTGGCAGGGGCCCTGAAATCAATAACAGGCAATATTTCAACAATTACTGATAAAATTGGCAACCTGACCTCAATTGTATCCGAACAGACAAGAAACACCGATGAAGTTGACCTGCAGGCCAGGGAACTGGTCACACTGGTGAACAACATAAATAGTTCTTCCCTGCTTCAAAGCAGTAATATTGAAAATACATATCAGTTCTTAAACAATATCCGCGGCATAGCTGACCTGGTAATTTCCAAATCAACTGAAGTTAATGAATTTGCAGATAGCATAGAAGATCAGGCGAATAACATAGGGGAAATGATGTCACAGTTCAACTTCAGGCTGCAAACGAACGAGGAATGTCCCAATCTTGATCAATGCCCGATATTCCAGAATTTCAAGTTCGTGGGAGAAAAGTATCATTTCATCGAAGATTATTGCCGTGGAGATTTTGAAAGCTGCGCCAGGAAAATAAAAAAAGACGCCGGCGAGGCAGTCCCTATAGAGCTGATGCCGGATGCTGCCACATAAAAGGTCATATGAAAAAGGCTGTTGCTGTATTATCATTTTTTCTTTCAATAATTCTGTTCCATTGCAGGGATGTTCCGGTGAAAAATAAAGTAAATGACATTACAAATGAAGGCGGCCGGGTAATTATAACAGTCCCGGTGATTACAAAAAGTTTTATTTCAAAAAGCGGGCGCGTTACTGATATAAGGGAATACTACATCAGGAGATCAATACAGGACTACTTTATAAAATTCTGTGAAAGCGGTATTACATCGGGAGAACTGGAGGAATATCTCTCCACTATTGAAGGTGCGGTCAGGACCGCAACCATGGAAGTGGAATTCCGGAACGGGGAATGGGACAGATGTGAAGGGGACCCGGAACAGCAGAGCCGGATCGGGGAATATGCTGTTATCCACAAAATAATAAAAAAATAATTCTACTTTTTAAAGACCCTGGTTCAGAGCCCTTTTCCACCTGACGCCCCATCAACTGCCCCGGCGATAGCGGCCATCTCTGAAACAATATCCCCCACCCGCCAGGAGGGAATATATGGAAAAAAATACAGGCTGTATTTAAAATCGCAGAAAATCTCATTTTCAGAAAAAACAAATGAGTCGAGCCTTATCATCCATTTATAATAAAAATCATTTATAAGCTTAATGAGATCACTGTTATTCACGAACATGTTTTCAAGCCTGTAATCAATTCTTTTTGTTTTAAATGTTAAATCAAATTTCCAGTCCCCTGTTCTGAAATCTTTTACTTTTTTCTCCGGCCACAGGTGAGGCTTCGAAAGGTTCAAATCAAGCCCCTTGATTTTACCGTTTAATTCAACAGTCACCCTTGAGGTCATATGATTGTCCGGAACAACCGATACTTTATAACCGTTAATCCTCCCCTGAAGATGCCCGAACTCTTTAATATAATCAGATTTTATATACTTCAGCCCGAACCTGTCCGCATCACTTTTCAGAAGGAAGAAGGACCATTGCCTTAACACCCAGTCCAGAGTAAAAGCCTTTACCATCCAGAAAAGCGCCAGGGGGGAATACTCCGAAATAGTGAGTATTACCTTCAATATTTTTCTTATTATAAAATTAATAACAGCTCCCTCCTTTGATTAAAATTTAAAAGCAGACCTCAGCTGCAGACAACAGCAATAAAAGAAAAACACCCGCCCTGCCTGATATACTTTTGCGTGATATCACTGGCCACACTGTTATCAGGATTAATCACGTTTAATGTTTTTACAAATACTTTTTCATTCACAGCAAATTCATCATCGATTAAACCGCCCAACTGTTTATACTGCTTCACAATCAAAAAAGTCAGAACAAAAATTTTAAAAACAAATCCCATGTGTGCATATTGGACGACAGGATTAATACAATAATGTAAAACATAATATAGTAAAGTATAACGTAAACATAGACGTTAACGGAAAGCCCGGCTCCTGAATAGAGCGCTTTACAATATTACAGTAATAAACTGATGGTGTTCCGTCACTTATGGATTGACACAGGGACAGTCCTGTTCATAATTAAAAACTCAATTAAATGATCGCATAATTAACCCGGAGAATCAGTATGAAGAATTTCAGTCTGAAAAAATTTAATATCCTTACCTGCATATTTTTAAGTCTTATGCTCTATGCCGGTACGGATTTTCATTACCTGTCAGCCCAGGATAATGAAGTATACGCTTCCGGCCTTATAATTGAATCACAGGATGAGCTGGATGCAGCGGAAACCGCTGATTCCCTCATGGTGAGGGCCGGTGGAACAAAACTCCCATCCAGAGTGGATCTCTCAGGAAAACTGCCGCCAGTAAGTACACAGGGGAGCCAGGGAAGCTGCACAGCCTGGTCCACCACATATTATACAAAGACATATCATGAAATAATTAAAAACAAGTGGAGTACAGACTGGGGTGATTTTGATCCCTATAAGGACACCAGCGGGAAAAGGGCCCGCGTATTCTCCCCTGCCTGGACCTATAACCAGATAAACGGAGGGAGGGACAGCGGTTCCAGTATTTCTACGGCATTTAAGCTTATTGTTGAACATGGCGCAGTCCCCTGGAGCGTAATGCCCTATTCCTATAAAGATTACACGACGCAGCCCTCCTCCAGCATGAAGCAGCTTGCCAGCTCCAGATACAGGGCAAAAAGATATGCCTATGTGAAACCATCCGATCCTGAAAATATTAAAAGAGAACTGGCAAACGGCAATCCTGTAGTGGGAGGATTTTCGGTTACATCCAACTGGAAAAGGCCTTCAAAGGAGGTCTGCAACGGAGGGGTCCAGGATAATTATTCAGGCACTGTCACAGGAGGGCATGCCATGGCAATAGTCGGTTATGATGACAACAAGGTTTCCCCCTCCGGTCACAAAGGTGCTTTCAAAATAGTCAATTCATGGGGGAAATGGTGGGGGAATAATGGATATTTCTGGATGTCCTATAAATGTCTCTCAATGTTATGTAAATACTCTTATGTCCTTTATGACAGCGAAGCATCAGTAACTCCTGACAATACGGATGAAAAAACAGTAAAACCCACCGGACTGGTAACAGCCTCAAAAGGGTCCTGGTCTGACAGAATTGTTGTCTCATGGAACAGGGTTGACGGGGCAGTCTCATATATTGTAGAGAGAAGCATAGGGAGTTCACAGCAATTCAACAGGGTTTCTGTTGTTAATACAAACACCTATACTGACAGGAATATACAGGCCGACTACAGGTATAATTACCGGATAGTTACAGTGGCAGCCAACGGAAAAAGCAATCCGGCATCCTCCCCTGTTGCTGAAGGCTTCGCCCTGAATAATAAAAACAGCTTACCCGGAAAAGTGGTGAACCTTAAAGGTATATCATCCGGCTCATATGTGAACCTCAGCTGGACAAAAGTAGAGAATAGCACATCTTACAGGATCATCCGGTATGCTCAGACAAGCAGGACCTGGACAGCACTGGGAAAGACCTCTGCCCTGTATTATACAGACAGAAGCCCGCAAAAAAACCTGCCTAACTATTACTACGTGGCAGCCGTGAACAGTGCGGGCCAGGGGGAGTGGAGTAATCTTTATAAAGTTGTACTGAGCGCAACCAGCGGTCCTCCTTCTACCGTAAACGGAATAAAGGCCAGCTCAGGAACATACAGTGACAGAATCGTGGTAAGCTGGAACAGGGAACCTTCAGCATCATACTATCTGCTTTACAGATGGGACCCTTCCACCAGGAAATGGGACAGGCACTGGAAAATAAACTCAACCCGTTACACGGATACTGACACAGCGATCAGGGGTGGTAAAAGGTTCACTTATACAGTCAGGGCTTACAACAGCAAAGGCTCGTCACCGAAGTGGAGTTCATATGTCGGCGGCTATACCTCCACAACGAGTTACAGTGTTAAACTCAAATCCGGAATTGCTCCCGAGGCCCCGTCAATGATGAAGGCTTCTATTAATGAAAAGACACGAGAGGTAATTCTCACATGGAAGTCCCTCTCTCCGATAGCCATGTATAAAATTTACAGGAAGAAGGACACGGACGAAAAGTTCAAATTAATCACAACAACATCCCGGGGAAGCAGCAGGTATGTTGAAAAGTTCCCGGGTCAAGACGGCGAAATTTACATGTACCGCGTAGCAGCGAATCTCGCAGGTGCAGATTCTGAGGCTTCAGACATTGTCAGCGCGTCGATAGAGGAGTTCAGACCTGTAGTAATGACAACCTTTATACCGGGAGAAGGGCTTAAAAACTTCAGGGGCACATGGCGCGCTTCACACCTTAAGCCTGACGGAAAAGCGGTCAATATGGAGATAACGATAGTAGACCAGGGCAGCGCATTCACTGCACGCATAAAATACGGAAACAGGGAGAAGGAAATAAAGGGGGACTATGCCGCAAAAAGCCGCTATCTTGAGACAAAAGACTTCCGTTTCAGAATGCTGCCGGCATTTGACAACGATGTGGCCAGCGTGGTTGTCCCGGCAGGGATATTTACCCGCTCCAGAATTGTTGAAAACTTTGCCAGAGAAAACCAGGATTAAAGGAGGCTTATAGTGAAAAAACTGATAATGATTACGCTTATTGCCATGATTGCCGGTTTTTCCGGTTCATGCAGCAAAGAGAATGAAATTGACGGAGGTTGGACTGCCGTTGATCCGGGTATTGAGGAAGTAAAGGATGCTGTTGCCTTTATCAGGAAGGATATATCCATGAAACATCCTGATATAACAATCGGCAAAATATATAAAGCGGAGATGCAGACGGTTGCGGGCGACAAGTTTGACCTTTTAATGGAATATACCTCAGATCTGAACAGTGAACCGAAAAAGATGAGAGTCAAACTCTTTTGCAGCCTGCAGGGAGAATATAAAATTACTGATATAGATTTTAACGGCAAAGAGTGAAGTCTTTTTCAAGTGATGCCGTATTTTCCTGATACCATGTCATGCCGACGGTGTGACATGGTATTTCAATAAATTTTCCTGAAACAGCTGTGACAGAAATAAAATTATTAACAGAGAGAGAAAAGCCCCCGGGAAGATGCATCAATATCTACGCCGCAGAGAGCGAGTACATGGATTTACTGCGCTTCACGCAGGAAGCGGGGCAAATAAGGCTTATGGTCTTAAGCAGGGGACTGAAAATCTAATCGCAAATATTGTAATCAATACCATCAGCATCAAAAAAATCTTTTATAATCAGATCCAGTTCTTCTGCTTTATCTTCAGGCGACGGGTTATTCATAATTAAAACCAACTCTTCTTTCAGTTCTGATAATATTTCGCGCCTTAAAACAGGTTCTATTTTATCAATCACATAAAGCAGAACCCAGTACTTCCATACACTGTCATCCGATTTCAGGATTAAGCGGACATGCGGTATTACATCCCTCCCCGCTTTTACAAGAAGCGGTGCAACGAGTTTAGCGACAGGCCAGTTCATGTCCTGAATCCAGGTAAAGAGCTCCGGCATAATATCCCTGTAAAACGGATATTCATGTTTTGATAATTCAATTAACGGCTCTAAATCATGTTTGTGTTCAGGTATATAGCCCGGCAACGTATTAATTTTTCCTCAGTATATATATCAGGTCATTCATTACAGTGCCGTCATCATTGCTGTACGGCTGTTCAAACAATTTCAACAAGTCGAGATTGTTGGCTGCGAACTCCTCCTGCAGAAAATCTTTCGTGTAATAATTGAAATAAAAATCATGGGTTTTACAGAAACTCGTTTTCTCATACCCCGAACCTGAACCTTCCATTGTGCTCAGATACACAATCCCGTTCTTTTTCAGTGATTCCGCGATCTTTTTAACCAGTTCAGCTGCTTCAGAATTATCGATAAAGGGAAAACAGAAAGCAGCAACTATCGCGTCACAGCTGCCTGCCCTGAAATCAAGTTTCCTTATGTCCTTAACTTCAAATTCCGCTTGAGGCACATTACACCCGGCAAGTTTTATCATCTCCTCGGAGAGGTCTATGCCGCGGATTTTTAATGTGCTGTTTTTTTCATACAGATATTTCGTAATATTCCCCGGCCCGCACCCCAGTTCAACCACACGTGCGCCGTCCTCTATCTGAGCGATAAAATAATCAAGAGAGTCTCTGTAGGAGGAGACATCCATGAACTTCTCCTGGAAAGTAAGGGCCGATGCATTAAAAGCTTTAATCGTCTTTATAATCCTGTCTGTCATTTAAAACCTCAATCAATTTTCACCCGGTTATCAAAAAGCCTGCCGCCCGCCTTAAAGAGCAGTTTAATCATGAATAGAAAAACAGCCGTAATTATTAATGCTGCAATAATTATATACCCCGGGTCACTTCTCTCTTTTATTCCCTCTGACAGAATATAAATCCCCATTGGCCAGTTCAGAAGAACGCCGGTAATTGTCCCGGGAGTATACCTCTTCAGTACTATGGATGCTGCTATGTGCGGAAATATCACATTCAGAACCATCATCAGAACGAATCCCAGGAATATATATTTTGAAACCGGATATACATGGCTGAACAGAAAATACTGGAAAGTGATAAGATACCCCATCGCTGTTACCACGATTACAGCGAAACGGAACTCATTCTCAGATACTTCCCTGTGATACCTGCCTGCATGTTTTGACCACCCTGGCAGCCAGATCGCCTCTTCAATATTATGAAGGGTGAAACCGAGTATAAAAAGCAGTTCTGCCATTTAAACCTCAAAACTGAAAAAAAACTGAATATCCTGAACTTTCCAGTTTCTCTTTTAATTCCATAAGTGCCTGTGCAACTCCATATATTTCGTGTATAATGATAACATGTTTACCCATGGCCTGTCTGCTCCCCTGTAATGTATCAATTACACGATAGAGCTGTTTACTGTAAATCAATATTTAAAGCCCTGCCAACCCTGACCGAAAGCCTGAGAAGAGCCTCCTGTGCATCATCAAGTAACGGCTCCTCCCAGTATATCAGCTTCATCCTGCCGATAGCTTCAGAAAGATCACGGATCGCTTTCTGTATTTCTGTTTTAACTATGTTCTCTTCTACCATACAGCCGCCTCCCGTTAATAGTATAAACCTGTATTATCATAATAAACAATTCCCATGTAAAAAACTTAATATAATTACTTTATAACGCGGCACGGCGTTCTTTCCTTTTATTATACTCTTTTTTATTCACTTTTTTTTGAAAATGACAGGGATTGATATACCTTCCCTCTTATCCGGGCACAGAGGTCTGTAATTCTGACCGGATAACAGGGAGTTGACTCCCGGTTACCCGTGTCAAAAACAGGGGTGTTAAAATGAAATTAAAACTTAATGTTTCCAAAAAACTCTATCTGTTAGTAGCTGTTATTATTCTTGTTTTTGGTGTTATGTGTCTCTTCGCAGGATTAAGGTTTATAAATACAATACATGAGACCAGGAACAATACCGCAAAAGCAGCGGTTGAAACAGGATACAGTATTATAAACCAGCACTATAACGATTTCAGGCAGGGAAAACTCCCGGAGGAGACCGCGAAAAAAACCGCCCTGGAGATAATCGGGTCTCTGAGGTATGAAGGCGCGGAATATTTCTGGGTTAACGACTCAACACTCCCCTACCCGAAAATGATAATGCATCCGATTAAACCTGAACTCGACGGAAAGACAATGGAGGGTGAATCCTATAACGTCGCCATGGGAATAAAGAAAAATCTCTTTCAGGCAATGGCGGAAATATGCCTCAGGGACAACGAAGGGTTTGTTGATTACCTCTGGCCAAGGCCGGGTGAGAGTAAACCTGTACCGAAAATTTCCTATGTTAAATTTTTTAAAGAATGGAACTGGATAATAGGCTCCGGCGTTTATACAGACAAAGTAAACGAAGAGATCAGGGCAGTGGTTTACCCCATCATTTTTATTATAATGCTCATGACAGTCGGGATTATCATTGCCGCGTTTTTTCTTCTTCGTTCAGTAATAAAGGCTGTTGATTCCGTATACGTCTCGTCAAGCAATGTAGCGGCCGGGACCCAGCAGATATCCTCTTCCGTAGAGGCTCTTTCCCAGGGCGCTACAGAGCAGGCTTCAAATGTGGAGGAGATATCATCATCAATTGAAGAAATTGCGGCAACAATAAAACAGAACTCCGACAACGCGGGGCAGACCGAAAAGATAGCTGAAAAAATCGCTGATGACGCTGTTGTATGCGATGAAGCGGTATCAAAAACAGTTGGAGCAATGGAAGAGATAACTTCAAAAATTTCAGTTATAAATGAAATCGCAAGACAGACCAACCTGCTGTCACTCAACGCGTCTATTGAAGCGGCAAGGGCCGGTGAACACGGGCGGGGTTTTGCTGTTGTGGCAAGTGAGGTACAGAAGCTGGCAGAGAGGAGCCAGCAGTCAGCCGTTGAGATCAGCGACCTGTCAAAGGAGCATGTTGAAAAAGCGGTTAAAGCGGGAGAAATGCTTAAGGAACTTGTTCCGGATATCAGAAAAACAGCAGAGCTTGTTGCAGAGATAAACGCCGCAAGTGCTGAACAGGCAAGAGGAATAGATCAGATTAACAATGCGGTTATGCAGCTCAACGCGGTGGTTGAGCAGAATGCCACCGGTTCGGAGGAGATCGCAGCAACCTGTGAGGAACTTGCTTCACAGAGCAGGGAGATGCAGTCAGTAATGGACCTGCTTAAATACGGTGCAGAAAATTTTTCAGATAATGAGAAGCAGCATGCCAATATGTTTATTGATGAAGGGGAAAACACCGCCTTTACCGAACTGGCGGACAGTGAATAAGAATAATTTTCACATGCCGTTTCTTCTGAAACACACCAGCAGAAAGTATAGTTTCCCTGTTATCTGAACAACGTACGTTTTTCAAGCATTCGCGTATTCAGCATCTCCAGGTTTGCGACCAGACTCTCCTCAGCCGCGGCCTCGAGCTTGCTGATAGCCGCCACGCGTGATGATCTCATGAATATGGGGCTTGATGCCAGAAAACCTTTAAGGTTGTACCGTGAACTTTCTGAATCAAACGTTTCCTTCCATAAAACCTTCCCGGACCCGTTGTAAAGAGTACAATTCATGTAGAGGTTAACTTTCTTTTTGGAAAAGGTAAAATTCCCGATATCAAATTTTGTACGCTCATCAATCTCAATCTGCATAAGATAGGAATACTTACCGCTGCGGTATATCTTTCTCTCTGTCGGGACTACATTATTAAAAACCTTACCAAGAGAATTCTTCGAATTCGTCTCCAGGTTCTTACCGAAATCAAGTGTAAAGGTAACGCCCGATTTTGACATGCCCGCGTCTTTCCGTTTAAACTGTGAAGCCACGTAATTTCTGGACTGTTCGCTGATATAAAGGCCTATTGACCTTGATATCTTCTTATCCCTGTCTGCAAAAGGAATATTATCCCCGACTACAGCGGTGGTAGGAAAACTTTTGCAGCCCGCAAAAATAAGAAATGGAATTAACAGAAAAATTTTAGCTTTCATCTTCTCCCCCATATGAAAGTATTTTTAAAATAATAAGCTTTATTAAAAACACTTTCAATGGAAAATCTCCGCGAATATAACATTTCTCTTCGCCCGGGTAAAAAGCTTATAACTTATTTCTGCCAAGACAGGGGCCCGCCGTTGTGCTTATCTTCTTATATTATCATCCGGCACTAAATGATAGACTGAAACTAGTTTCATATTCATCTCTGCAAATAGCAAATTTTTCAGAAAAAACCCAACATTTACATCCATACTTTCAAAAATAACATCCTCCCTGTAAAAAAATACATCTAATTTCCCCGCAGTTATAAAAAAAAATTGACAAAAAGGAAGTCCCATATTAGTTAATTGAACATTCAATTAATAACTTTTTGCATAAAACGTAAAACATTTCCATACGATAAATCAGCGTTCTTTGAAACTGTGCTAACCTTACTGTAAAGCGGACCCGGTGTTTATAACGCCGGGAACTCACAATTTTAAACTGATTAAATTTTCCACCATTGCAGATTCAGATTCCGCAAACAGAAAACAAAATAATCCTGCACAGACGCCGGGATTTTGCATCAGGTCTGCTTTACCATAAAGACCATTCCGGACATGTACATCATCGGGTGAGCCAGCTAAAGGAAATGTATAAATCTTTTGTCATTTTTTTTACGAAGAATGTTTTGCCTGGATTATTGAAGCTTCCCGACTGCGAACGGGGCCTTTAAAAAATTACGGCAACGCCTTAATCTGATGTAGAAAG
>Ga0116162_10000544_pt1 | contig 27028 bp, 27 predicted proteins | sample AD_UKC105_MetaG_FD_89875 | JGI IMG/M metagenome (GOLD analysis project Ga0116162, IMG submission 89875) | Active sludge microbial communities of municipal wastewater-treating anaerobic digesters from Hong Kong - AD_UKC105_MetaG | ecosystem: Engineered > Bioreactor > Anaerobic > Digestate...
ATGGCAATAAGACAAGGTACTCCTTTTCCTGCCTGATATTCACTTCTTACCGTATGGCCAGGACCCTTTGGTGCAACCATGATAACATTTATGTTCTTTGGCGGTTGTATACATCCATAATGAATATTAAATCCGTGAGCAAATGCAAGTGTTTTGCCTTCTGTGAGGTTAGGCTCAATGCTCTCCTTATAAAGCTTTGCCTGCTTTTCATCATTTATAAGAATCATATTACATCGGCTGCTTTTGTTGCCTCTGCAGCAGTCATAACAGTCAATCCCTGTGTTTCTGCCTTTTTCCAGCTTTTACTTCCTTCATAAAGACCTACAACAACTTTTACACCGCTATCTTTAAGGTTAAGAGCGTGTGCGTGTCCCTGAGAACCATAACCGATAACTGCAACAGTCTTACCCTCCAATTTCTGAAGATTGCAGTCTTTCTGATAATAAATTTTTGACATAATAATTACCTCTTTCTGTTTAGTTTTTATATTTTAATTTTACGTATCGTTGTGTTTCCGCGTTCAAGAGATGCAACTCCTGTACGACAGATTTCAAGTATTGAAAAATCACGCATAAGGTCAATAAAAGCATTTATTTTACGCGTACTTCCCGTAAGCTTCAGAATAACTGATTCTCTTGTGTAGTCTACAGTTTCTGCACCATAGGAATCTGCTGTGTCACGGACAGCTGCACGGTTTTCAGGGTCATTTCTGATTTTGACAAGCAGAAGCTCAAAGCCTACTGAATCCTTATCTGCAAGCTCCCTGACAAAGCAGACATCCACCAGCTTTGAAAGCTGATCTATCAGCTGACATTTTTCTGTATCGCATCCATAAGATGTTACTGTAATTCTTGAGTATTCATCGGTTTCCGTCTCACTTACACTGAGGGAACGGATATTGAATCTGCGTCTTCTGAACATACTTGTAACTCTGTTAAGAACGCCGTATTTGTTTTTTACAAGAACAGCCAAAGTAAATTCATGCAAATCAATCACCCACCTTTACGATTATATCATCCATTGAGCCCCCCGGCGGAAGCATCGGTAAAACGAACTCATCCTTATCTATCATACACTCTATAAGATACGGACCGTCGTAAGAAAATGCCTTTTCAAGTGCCGGGCTGAGTTCATCTATGTTGTTTACACGAACACCGTCAGAGCCGAATGCCTTTATAAGCTGTACAAAGTCAGTTTTTCTGTCAAGCACCGTGTTTGAATAATGCTCGTTAAAAAACAGTGTCTGCCATTGACGAACCATACCAAGCACGCCGTTATTAAGCATAAGGATAACAAGAGGAATTTTATATGATACAGCAGTTGCAAGCTCCTGAAGGCACATTCCAAAGCTTCCGTCGCCTGTTACAAGTACTGTATGTTTACCTGTTCCTATTTGTGCACCTATGGCAGCACCTATCCCGAAGCCCATAGTACCGAGACCGCCGCTGGAAATAAACCTTCTGCTTTTTTTGAAATTAAGATACTGAGCTGCCCACATCTGATGCTGTCCTACATCTGTAGCTACCGGAGTATCAGGAAGCAGATGCCTGTTTAGCTGCTCCATTACTCTTAAAGGGGTAAGACCTTCACGCTTATCCATGATAGCTGTTTCCTCTGCGCGAAGACCCTTTATAGTTTCCCACCACTGCGAATGTTTCACAGGAGCAAGGTATTCTATAAGTTTTTTTACCGTATACTTTACATCGCCGCGGATTGCATATGCAGGTGAAATTATTTTTGATAATTCAGAGCTGTCAACATCTATGTGAATTATTTTTGCATTCTTTGCAAACTTTTCTCGGTTGCCTGTAACTCTGTCATTAAATCGTACACCAAGAGAGATTATACAGTCTGCACGATGCATTGCAACTGATGAGGCATAATGGCCGTGCATGCCCTGCATTCCAAGGAATCTTGGGTGATCAGTTTCAACCCCTGAAATCCCCATAAGAGAGCAGCCTATCGGGGCATCAATTAAATCCGCAAGCTGCATAAGCTCATCTTCAGCATGTGATGAAATAAGTCCGCCTCCGAAATATATAAAAGGACGTTCCGCTTCAGAAATACATTCTGCGGCTTCTTTTTTACTGATATCGTCCGCATGTATGCGTTCATCAGGAACACAAGGGGCTTTTGGCTCATGTTCACATTTTGCTATCTGTATATCCTTTGGGATATCAATGAGAACAGGTCCCGGTCTGCCTGAAACTGCAAGTCTGAAGGCTTCACGGATTGTGTCGGCAAGCTCATCGACACTGCCGATAACATAATTGTGCTTTGTAATAGGAAGTGTTATTCCTGTTATATCAATCTCCTGAAAGCTGTCAGAACCTATATATGAGGAAAAAACATTTCCCGTAATAGCTACCATCGGGATTGAATCGAGATATGCAGTAGCTATTCCTGTTACAAGGTTAGTTGCTCCCGGGCCTGATGTTGCAATAACAACTCCGACCTTTCCTGTTGCTCTCGCATAGCCGTCAGCAGCATGGGAAGCCCCCTGCTCATGAGCTGTCAGAATATGAGTAAGCTCATCACGGTATTTATACAGGGAGTCATATACATTAATAATCTGTCCTCCGGGATAGCCGAAAACGACATCACATCCCTGTTCAATCAAGGTTCGTACAACAATATCTGCACCTGATAATATCATGTGACCATTCCTCCTATCTTATGTGGGACGTTATAAGTCTTCCACATTCTTTACAGCCCACCTTAATACACTTTTCTGATTCGTTTTTATCAGAAGGCATAATATCCGATGTGCGGTATCCTTTGTCAAGTATCTCAAAAACAGCATTTTCTATTGCCTGTGCCTCGTCATTCATTTCGAAGCTGTATCTGAGCATCATAGCGGCAGAAAGTATAGTTCCGATTGGATTTGCGGTATCTGTTCCTGCAATATCAGGAGCTGAACCATGAATAGGCTCGTACAGTCCGCATGATGTGGCGCCAAGAGAAGATGAAGGAATCATTCCGATTGAACCTGTAATCATAGACGCTTCATCAGAAAGTATATCTCCGAACATATTTTCTGTAACAATTACATCAAACTGTGAAGGGTCCTTTACAATCTGCATAGCGCAGTTGTCTACCAGCATATCTGAAAGCTCAACCTGCGGATATTCATCCGCAAGTTTGTGCATAACACTTTTCCAGAGACGGCTGGAATCGAGCACGTTACTTTTTTCCACCGAGCACAGTTTTTTATTGCGCTTCATTGCCGTTTCAAATCCTATTCTGCCGATGCGCTCAATTTCGGACTCGCTGTATTTCAGAATATCAGTAGCTGTTTTTTCCCCGTCTGTATTTTCAGTCTTATGCTCACCGAAATAAACGCCGCCGATAAGCTCTCTTACGATAATAAAATCAATTCCTCTGTCTACTATGGATTTTTTGAGTGGTGAAGCACCTGCAAGCTGCGGCCATATTTTTGCAGGACGGTTATTACTGTATACTCCCATCCCCGCGCGAAGACGAAGAAGTCCTTTTTCAGGACGTTTATCTCCCGGAACATTATCCCATTTGTTGCCTCCCACCGCACCGAGCAGAACACTGTCGGATTCTATGCATTTTTTAAGCATATCTTCAGGAAGCGGATCACCGTACTTATCAATGGCACAGCCACCCATATCAACATCTGTATATGAGAAGGTGTGTCCGTAAAGCTTCGCAATTCTGTCAAGCACAAGAATGGCCTGATCTATGATTTCCGGACCTATCCCATCCCCGCGGATAACAGCAATGTTTTTATTCATCTTCAGCCTCCTTTAATGATGCAAGCAGTCCGCCGCACTTTATAATATTCTGAATAAAAGGCGGAAACGGCTGTGCCATATAGTTTTTGCCTGTAGTAATATTTCTGATTTCTCCTGTATCAAAATTGACTGAAACCTCATCGCCTGCGCTGATTTCCTCTGCTGCCTGCTCGCATTCAAGAATAGGAAGTCCGATATTTATAGCATTTCGGTAAAAAATTCTTGCAAAGCTTTTGGCAATTACACAGCCTATACCGCATGTCTTTATAACAAGAGGTGCGTGCTCTCTTGACGAACCACAGCCGAAATTCCAGCCTGCCACAATTATGTCACCTTTTTTTACATTGTTTACGAATTCTCCGTCAATATCCTCCATGCAGTGAAGTGCAAGCTCTGCCGCATCGGAGGTATTCAGATAACGTGCAGGAATTATGACATCTGTATCAACATTATCCATGTATTTAAAAGCTTTTCCCTGTGTATTCATCTTTACTAAGCCTCCCTGTATTCCGTGATATAGCCTGCAATTGCACTGGCTGCCGCTGTAAATGGTGATGCAAGGTAAACCTCACTGTCTACATGACCCATTCTTCCTACAAAATTACGGTTGGTTGTTGCGATACAGCGTTCGCCTGCTGCAAGAATACCCATATATCCTCCAAGACACGGTCCGCATGTCGGTGTGGATACAACCGCACCTGAGTCAATAAATGCTGTCACATATCCTCGTTCTACACATTCACGATAAATCTGCATAGTTGCAGGAATTATAATACAGCGAACATTATCAGCAATTTTTTTGCCTTTAAGGATTTTATAAGTCGCCTCCATATCTTCCATTCGTCCGTTTGTACAGCTGCCGATAACAACCTGATCAATCTTTATGTTGTTAAGTTCATCTGCATTTCTTGTGTTTTCAGGAAGGTGAGGACAGCTTACAGTCGGTCTTATCTTTGAAAGATCTATTTCATATGTCTTTTCATATTCCGCATCCTCATCAGCCTCATAGATGACAGGCTTTCTCTCACAGCGGTTTTTCATATACTCTGTTGTTTTTTCATCAACAGAGAAGATTCCGTTTTTAGCACCTGCTTCAATAGCCATGTTACAGATACAGAGACGGTCGTCAATAGAAAGTCCATGCACACCCTCACCTGTAAATTCCATGCTTTTATATAATGCACCGTCAACGCCTATCATACCGATAATTGAAAGAATTACATCCTTTCCGCTGCAGTTATAAGGAAGCTTTCCTGTCAGTTTGAAGCGAATAGCGGACGGCACTTTAAACCATGCCATACCTGTCGCCATACCAGCAGCCATATCAGTGCTGCCTACTCCTGTTGAAAATGCACCAAGAGCACCATATGTGCAGGTATGACTGTCAGCCCCGATTATACAGTCGCCTGCCGTTACAACACCCTGTTCAGGAAGAAGAGCATGCTCTATTCCCATTTTGCCGACATCATAGAAATGACTTATACAGTGATCGCATGCAAATTCTCTGCATGTTTTTGACTGCTCGGCTGCCTTTATATCCTTGTTAGGAACAAAGTGGTCCAGAACAATTGCAATGCGTTCCTTGTCAAAAACTTTATCAAATCCGGCTTTTCTGAACTCATTTACAGCAACAGGTGTTGTAATATCATTTCCGAGAACAATGTCAAGTCTGGCATTAATAAGCTGTCCTGCACTCACAACATCAAGCCCTGCGTGTGCAGCAAGAATTTTCTGAGACATCGTCATTCCCATTATTAACTTCCTCCTTTAGTCATGTTGTGATATGCGCTGAGAAGTGCGTTTGTACTTGCCTTAATAATATCCGTATCAGTGCCGGCACCCCAGAACATTTCACCGTTTTCATTTTCAAGTCCGATATACGAAGCAGCTACACTCTGAGAACCCTGCCCCTGCAGACTGTGCTGAGAAAATACCTGCAGGTGGTACTGGTTACCTGTATATGCTTTTAATGCATTATTAATAGCATTGAGCGAACCGTTGCCCTCTTCTTCCATTTCGGTTTCAACGCCGTTCTGCATAAATGTGATATTAATTTTTACAGTCTGATTTTCACGCATAAAATCGAAATCAGTTACTGTTATATCACTGTCAATGTTGAGATAATTTTCTGTAAATATTTTGAGAACATCATCAGGCTTGAGTTCCTTATGTTCACGGTCAGATATACTCTTGCACATGTAACTTAAATGCTCACGCATTTTAGCCGGCAGCACATAGCCGTATGTATATTCGAGCAGATATCCGATTCCGCCCTTGCCTGACTGTGAATTAACACGTATTACATCTGCATCATATGTACGTCCTATATCCTGTGGATCAATAGGAATATACGGTACAGACCATTCGCAAAGCTGGTTCTTGCATCTGTATTTCATACCCTTGGCAATAGCATCCTGATGGCTTCCTGAAAAGGCTGCAAACACAAGTGCTCCTGCATATGGGGCACGTGCATATACATTCATGCGTGTGCATTTTTCGTATTTTTCAACCAGATAAGGAATATCGGATAAGTCAAGCCCGGGATCAACACCGTGCGAATACATATTCATAGCAAGCGTGATAATATCAACATTTCCGGTTCTCTCCCCGTTTCCGAACAGGGTTCCCTCTACACGTTCAGCACCTGCTAAAAGTGCAAGCTCTGTATCTGCAACACCGGTGCCTCTGTCATTATGAGGGTGGAGTGAAAGCGTTACAAACTCCCTGTATTTGAGGTTTCGGCTTATATATTCTACCTGACCTGCGTAAATGTGCGGAAGGCTCATTTCAACCGTTGCAGGGAGATTTATGATAACATTATTGCTTTCTGAAGGTTCAAGAACATCAAGAACTGCATTACACACCTCAAGTGCATATTCAGGCTCGGTTCCTGTGAAGCTTTCAGGTGAATATTCAAAACGGAAGTTTCCCTCATATTCAGATGCTAATTTCTTGACCAGCTTTGCTCCGTCAACAGCTATCTGCTTGATTTCATCTCTTGATTTTTTGAAAACCTGTTCACGCTGAGCAACACTTACAGAATTATAGAAGTGGATTATTGCACTCGGAGCGCCCTTGCAGGCTTCAAAGGTTTTACGTATAATGTGTTCACGGCACTGAGTAAGAACCTGAACCGAAACATCCGGAGGAATCATATTGTTATCAATAAGTGTACGGAGAAATTCATATTCAGTATCGCTTGCCGCCGGAAAACCTACTTCTATTTCCTTGAAACCAACATCAAGTAAAACTTTGTAGTACTCCAGCTTTTCCTCGAGGCTCATAGGAATAATAAGACTCTGGTTTCCGTCCCTCATATCCACGCTGCACCACACAGGCGGTTTTTCTATGTGGTCACACCCGACCCATTCATTAAATTCTTTTGGTGCAGGGTAATAACCTATTTTGTATTTCTTTGCATCCATCATTTTAAATACAGCTCCTTTCTGCTATAACATCAATTTCAACTAAAACGTCCTTAGGAAGTCTTGAAACCTCCACACAGGAACGTGCGGGCTTTCCGGTAAAATATTCACCGTATATCTCGTTAAATCTTGCAAAATTATTCATGTCACTTAAAAAACATGAGGTCTTTACCACAGTTTCAAGGCTTCCGCCTGCGGCAGAAAGAACTGCTTTAAGGTTCTCACATACTCTGCGGGTCTGTTCATCAATATTTTCACCTGTAACACTTCCTGTTTCAGGATCAAGTGAAATCTGACCCGATGTAAAAATCAGATTTTCGGAGCAGACAGCCTGTGAATAAGGTCCTATCGCTTTCGGCGCATTTTCTGTGTTAATCAGTTCACTCATATCAGTTTCCTCACTTCATTTATAATATTTTAAAGCCTTCATCACGCAATAACTGCGTGATTGTCTGAATATGCTCGTAATCTCTTGTTTCCATTTCGATTCTAAGGAAGCATCCGTTTACGCTCTCGGTATTACCTTTCTGGTAATGTACACCTGTTACATTTGCACCGTTGTCAGCGATAATTTTTGAAATATCCTTGAGCTGACCAGGTTTATCAATAAGCTCAATCAAAAGGTTTGACGAACGTCCTGATTTAAAGAGTCCTCGTTCGATTACTCTAGAAAGACTTGTTACATCGATATTTCCACCTGAAACGATACTTACAACACGCTTTCCTTTCAATGAAAACTTATCAAACATAACCGCAGCAACAGCTGCTGCACCCGCACCCTCGGCAATCATTTTCTGTTTTTCAATCAGTCCCAGAATTGCTGAGGCAACCTCGTCGTCTGTAACAAGCGCAATATCATCAACATATTCGCTTACATATCTGAATGTATTCTCCCCCGGCTGCTTTACAGCGATACCATCAGCTATGGTCTGGACATTCCTCAGACATTCAATACTGTTGCATTTTACCGAATCATACATACTTGGCGCTCCGACAACCTGAACTCCGTAGATTTTAACAGACGGTTTTATCTGCTTTGCTGTAAATGCGATACCGGAAATAAGTCCGCCTCCACCTATAGGAACCACAATAGCATCGATATTTTCCAATTCATTAAGGACCTCAAGGGCTATTGTCCCCTGCCCTGCAATCACATTTTCATCGTCAAACGGGTGTACAAATGTATAACCTTCGCTGTCCCTTAGTTCTAAAGCCTTTTTGTATGCATCATCATAGCAGCCCTTTACAAGACATATCTCAGCGCCAAAGCTCTTCGTTGCCTCGATTTTTGAAAGCGGTGCGGTATCGGGCAAACAGATAAGTGATTTTATACCGCTTTTTGTAGCTGCAAGAGCAACACCCTGTGCATGATTTCCTGCTGAACAGGCTATAATACCGTTTAATTTTTCTTCGTCTGACAGCATCGCAATTTTGTACGCAGAACCTCTTATTTTAAACGAGCCTGTGATCTGTAGGTTTTCCGGTTTAAGGAACAATTCACATTCAGGTGCAATGCCGTATGCACGGACAAGCTTGGTTTCCCTGATTATATTTTTCAATACTGACTGTGCATTAAAAACCTTGTCAAGAGTTAGCATAAATATTCCGCCTTTCATTTTTGATTCTGCTTTATGAAGGGTTATAAAAAGCAAAACACCCGTCTCAAAGCATTTGTTACTTTGAGACGGGTGTAATAATTTATATACACTCGCGGTACCACTCAAATTGCGAATAAAAATCCGCCACTCTTCGAAGTCTATCAACTTCTATGCACTGACGCTGCATACGCGGGAAACGCCTACTCTGGAAAAACCATTTTGGGCTTCCGGCTCAGAAGGGATAAGTCATTAAGGAAGAATCATACCGATTTGCACCAACCATCGGCTCTCTGAAATGCTTCAGCCTTGACCGTCTTCGTCATAGCCTTTTCTTTTCGAAGTCAATAAACCTCTATGCACTAACGTAGCATACACGGGATTCCTTACTGGGCTGTTAAACGGTTCAGGGCACCAACTCAGAGGTGAGAGATCTTTAAAGTGTTACATACCGATTTACATCAACCATCGGCTTTCTGAAATGTATTTACCTTGATCATTCCTCGTCATAGTTTTTAACGATTATTTGTTATTAATTTTTTGTATTCTAGCACATATAAAATTTTTTGTCAACCTTTTTTAAAAATATTTTTAAAATAATTTTTTAAAAACCTCTACCAAATTATTTCATAAACATTTCTATATCAGAATCAACATCACCGATTCCTGCAATTCCGAACTTTTCTACAAGAACTTTAGCAACGTTTGGTGATAAAAATCCAGGAAGTGTAGGGCCAAGATGAATATTTTTAACGCCCAGATATAACAGAGCAAGTAAAACTATAACAGCTTTTTGCTCATACCACGCAATATTATAAACAACAGGAAGCTTGTTTACATCTTCAAGTCCGAATACTTCCTTAAGTTTAAGTGCAATCAACGCCAGTGAATATGAATCATTGCACTGCCCTGCATCAAGAACTCTCGGTATGCCACCGATATCTCCCAGTCCGAGCTTATTATATCTGTATTTTGCACAGCCTGCAGTAAGAATAATCGTATCCTCCGGAAGCTTACCGGCAAATTCAGTGTAATAGCTTCTTGACTTCATACGTCCGTCACAGCCGGCCATAACAAAGAATTTTTTTACTGCACCTGATTTTACAGCACCAACGACCTTGTCTGCAAGAGCAAATACCTGATTGTGTGCAAATCCTCCGACAATAGCATTATACCTTCCCGTTTTTGATAAAACTTATCAGCTTATCAAGATCATCAAAGTCATCATATTGATCGGGCAATCTTTAATGGTAAAACTTCTGGTATTTTTTGGATACGGTTATCATTTTTATTCTTTCGCTATCACATCAGCTCTGTACCGCTACCCCACGCTTCACCGACTTTTTCACCCATAACATGATAAGCCCTGTTGAACGGATCAAAGCAGAGCGGCTGAACCTTGCTTATATCAACCTTATCACCTGTAATGCATAATTCGTCAACACTTACGTTTACTATCTCGCCTCTGAGAATACATGTCTCTTCATTGAAGTCAATAATCTTGCATTCAACGCATACTGCAAGTTCATTTATAACCGGTGCATTGACAAATTCACTCTTAGTTGCTGTAAATCCGGCTTTGGTAAATTTATCAGCAATATCATTGCCGCTCGCTATACCTACATAATCACATCCTGCAACATGTGCTGCATCTGCCATACTTACTGTAAATGCTCCTGTATTTGCAAAATTTTACATGTCTTGTGTTCAGGTGAAAGGCAGATAGAAATCTGATTTTCCTCAGTGATTCCGCCCCAGGCTGCATTTAGCACACCAATCGGTGACATTAATATGTGTGCCGCCCGCAAAACCGCCATAAATCACTTTATAGTATAACACATTCTTTGGCAAAATGCAACAAAATACATATTGTTTCGGCAAGTCGTGCAAATCACGATTTGCCTTATTTTATGTCTGAAAGGAGATTGAACATTATGTATCAAAACCGCACATTTTCACGTTTGAATAGTAGGGATATAACTATCTTACCGACACCACCGTAGCCGTTCTGACAGCCAATGTGTAGCCGATATTTCGGGCAAACACACCCCCGAAACGCTACACTAAAATTATATAATCACCCGTGAACCGTTTGAGAAATCAAGCGGTTTTTTATAAAATAGTGGAACACCTATCACGTTTTTCGGCATATAAAAATGAGAAGATTTTTCGCCCATCCCCTCATTTTTTCGGCATATAAAAGTAGATGGATATTTTGCGTTAGTATTCCTGCATAATTTACTGCGTAGCTTTTTGTTGAAAAAGGAGAATTAACATCTAAAAATCAGATTTATGGTTTCCACCCCCTCATTTTTTCGGCTTATAAAAGTAGGAGGTATTTTTATAGCACCTTGACAATTGAATAAACCGTGTTGTTTCCATACATACCGCTTCGGCGGATGTCGGCAGAAATGCCGAATTTCATTTCAGGAGGTCATAACTTATGACAGAAAAGAAAAAGGTCTTAACAATCAAAGAAGCAGCACAGCTCATCGACGGTCTTACCGAATACCGTATCCGTCAGATGTGCAAAAGCGGACAGCTCCCATGTTTTATGGCAGGGAAAAAGTATCTCATTTCGGCAGAAGCGTTATTCGCCGTTGTTTTCGGAGGAGGTAATGCAGCTTGAGCATTTACGAAACTGTCAAGGAGCAGCTTGACCTGCGTACCGTTGCTGAGCGGTACGGCATTGACAGCAGAAACGGAATGACCGCTTGTATTTTTCACGATGACCGCAATCCGTCAATGAAGCTGTATCAAGACCACTTCTTCTGCTTCGGTTGCGGAGCTTGTGGCGATGTGACTGCTCTGACCGCAAAGCTGTTCGGTATCTCACAGGCGGAAGCCGCACAGAAGCTTGCTTCAGATTTCGGCATTGCGGAAGTACACAACACAGCGAAACCGTCAATCAAATCACAGCTTACCGTTATAGGGGAACGTCAGAGAGAGCAGGAGGCATTCCGTGTTCTCTGCGATTACTGCCACTTGCTACGTTCCGCTCGAACAGAGCTTGCTCCGAAATCGGAGAACGAGCCGTTTCACCCGCTGTTCATCGAGAGCCTGCAACACCTTGCCGAATATGAATTTTACTGCGATATTTTAATTTCGGGCAGTAAGGAGGAAAGAACGGAATTCATGAACGAGAGGAGAGATTTACTCAATGAACTCAGCAGAAAATTGCACGACGCTTATCGTGCCACCGAACGAAATAATTGTGCCACAGCAGGCATTATCGCCTGAGGACGCACGACAAGAAAAGATTGCGGAAGCGATTGACACTTCGCAGATACCGCCCTTATGGTTATGCGGAAATAAAATTCTTGACGTTGCTTTTTGTGTGGATTATCTGACACGCTATGATTTACGCTGTATCAACGGAAATTTTTTTGACATTGACGGCACTATATCCGACAGTGAGGTTGAAAGTAATATCTATGAGATGATAAAGCCGTTTATCTCCAGTGGTCTGGTAAACAAGGTAAAACAGCTTGTCGGCACGTTGAAGATGGAAGCATTTGCGTTGCCGCCGGAAATTACCTACGACAGAATTCATCTTGCGAACGGAACGCTTTACACCAACGGCAATTTCATTGAGGAGAAACAGCCGTGTTTTTCAAGATTGAACATCACCTATGACACAGCCGCAGCTCCGCCCAATGTGTTTCTTGCATATCTTTCGGGATTGCTTGAAAGCGAGGATATTCCGACTATTCAGGAATGGCTCGGTTACCTGTTCATTCCGTGTGCAAAGGCGCAGAAAATGCTTATGCTTATCGGAAACGGTGGCGAAGGAAAAAGCCGACTTGGTATTCTGCTGAAATCTTTTTTCGGGAAAGGTCTTGCCACAGGCAGCTTACAGGCACTTGAAACAAGCAGATTTGCGAGAGCAAGCCTTGAAAACACTTACTGTTTCATTGATGACGATATGAAAATGGAGGCTCTGCCGCAAACCAACACGCTGAAAACGCTTGTTACAGCCGAGGACGAAATTGAAATTGAGCGAAAAAATATACAGCCGTATCAAGCGAAAATCTATTCACGCATAATGGCATTTGGTAACGGTACATTGTCCTCACTCTATGACAAAATCGTGAAACAGTTGTCCAAACTTTCTTCTTGTGAAAACAAGAAGAAAGATACATATAGGTGAGGTAATACTATGAATGAGAAAAGAACAAGGGTTTACACATATACAAGAGTATCAACCGCAATGCAGATTGACGGATATTCTCTCGACGCACAAAAGCAAAGATGAAAGCTTTTGCTGATTACAATGATTATGATATTGTCTGCGAATACGAGGACGCAGGCAAGTCAGGAAAATCAATCGAAGGACGTTTTCAGTTTAATCAGATGATTGAAGATATCAAGTCAGGAAAAGACAAAATATCATATGTACTTGTGTTTAAGCTTTCCCGTTTCGGCAGAAATGCAGCTGATGTGTTGTCAACTTTGCAGGTAATGCAGGATTTCGGAGTTAATCTGATATGCGTTGAGGATGGCATTGATTCTTCAAAGGACGCAGGAAAGCTGATGATTTCTGTATTGTCCGCCGTAGCCGAGATAGAGCGTGAGAATATTCGTGTTCAGACAATGGAGGGACGTATTCAGAAAGCCCGTGAGGGTAAATGGAACGGCGGCTTTGCGCCTTATGGATATAAGCTGACAAACGGTGAGCTCCAGATTAATGAAGAAGAAGCGGAAGCAATCCGAGTTATTTTCAATCAATATGTTACCACTGACATAGGTGCAAATGGAGTGTCAAAATATTTGGAAGACCACGGTATCCGCAAGTTGCAACGACAAAACGGCAAGAACCCTCTCTTTGACGCACATTTAGTAAGAACTATTCTGAAAAATCCTGTCTACAGTGGAAAAATAGCTTACGGACGCAGAAAAACGGAGAAAGTTCACGGAACAAGAAACGACTATCATCTTGTAGAACAGGATAATTACTTGCTTGTGGACGGCATTCACGAACCTATTGTTTCAGAGGAAGTCTGGCAGTCCGCACAGGTTAAACTACTTTCTCAAGCAAAGAAATATGAACACGTCAATATCGGCAAGGATACAAAAACACATTTGCTTTCAGGTATTCTGAAATGCCCTGTGTGCGGTGCGGGAATGTATGGTAACAAGAGTGTCAAGCGAAAAAGCGACGGAACAAGATACAGGGATTTCTATTATTATGGCTGTAAACATCGTAAAATGGAACGAGGACATAAATGCGATTATAGAAAACAAATCCGTGAGGAATTGATTGATGACTCAATTACAGAAATTATTACAAAGCTTGTTAGCAATACTAAATTTGCTGACTTAATGCAGAAAAAAATTAATATGCAGGTGGACACTGCTGCGATTGATGAGGAGCTTTCTAACTATGAAAAACAGCTTCGGCAAACGTATGCGGTCAAGTCGAAATTGATTGAGGAAATAGATACTCTTGACCCAGATGATAAGCATTATGTTCATCGAAAATCAGACCTTGATGAACGTCTATATAAGTTGTATAATAAGATAGAAGAAATTGAAACAAAGCTCATTGCCGCAAGAGCAAAAAAACAAGCAGTAGAAGCAGAGAAATTGACGGGCGATAATATATACAAAGTACTGATATATTTTGAAAAGCTGTACAGCGTAATGTATGAAACAGAAAAACGTCGTTTAATAGAATCGCTCATTTCGGAAATACAGATTTATGAGGAACGTCAGCCTAACGGTCAGTGGATAAAGTCCATCAAATTCAAGCTCCCGATTATAGAAGAGGATATCAGCGTGAGTTTGGACAATGATGAGCATAGTGACACCCTATCTTGCCGTATCACAGGCATTTCTCGACGCGCTTTGTCGCGTCGCACAAAGTGGAGTCGCCGTCTCTCTTCTCGTCCCGTATCGACTCGACCATTGGTACGTTTTCGAAGTAACGCGTGGATTTTTTAAGCCGCTTATGGACGCAGGCGTCAAGATATATCGTTATACGCCGGGTATGCTTCATGCGAAAATGATATGTGTCGATAACGAGCATGCAATGGTCGGCTCCATCAATCTCGATAATCGAAGCTTCTATATCCAATACGAAGACGGCGTTTGGTTCACGGATCAAAAAGCAGTCATGGCCGTATCGAATGATATCCGCTCTGCCATGAATCGTAGCCATCTTATCGAGAAAAAAGACATGTCACGTCATGCGCTTTTGCATACATTTTTGGGTCTGATATTCCGTATTTTTGCACCATTGATGTAAATAAAGGAAATGAAGGAGAAAGTGGAGATCAGAATGGAGAATAACAAAACCAAAAGTGAGTGGATTGCCTCCTGGGGTTTAGCCCTTGCTATTGTAGTTGTCTATTCCGTTCCTCTTATTCTGCAGCTGTCCTTTTTGCACGGCTTTTTCTGGCTCGGCATTTCTGCCATGCTGCTTACTGCAACCTCTCTTTCGGATGCAAATTCCAAATCTCGCATTCTACTCATCGCCCTTCTTTTTTGTGATGTGCTGCTTTATCTTTGGTGGATACCTGCATGGTGGGCGAGTCTTATTTTTCTTTCAATAGCAGAAGTCTTTTTCTTTCGGACGATATTTTCTTATTCTCTGTTCAGTTTCGCGACCGTTATTACCGCACATGCTATTTCCGCACATCGCGAGAAGCTATCAATCGGCTACTTCTTTTATTACGTTCTTTTTCTCATACTCATCTTAGTCGCGTTTGTTCTGGTAAAAATCGCGGTTTATCATTTTTCGCAAACGAAGAAAAAACTCGATAACGCGTTAACTTTATCCGCGATTGATTGTATGACGGAGCATAAATTGCGGATGCAAATCGCGCAAGAAACGCGAATGCGCACTGAAAATGCCCGGCTTTCCGAGCGCGAGCGCATAAGTCGTGACATTCATAATGCCGTGGGGCACACCTTGAGTGCTGCCGCCATTTCTTTGGATGCGGCAAACGTGCTTTTACCGGAAGACCAAGAAGAGGCATCAAAGAAAATCACGCTTGCCAACGATCGCGTCCACGAAGCCATCTCGAGTGTCCGAAGTGTCGTTCGCACACTCGAAGCAAATGAAATGATACTTGTTACGGACTACATACATTCCATTCAAGAGATGCTCTCCACCTTCGAAATGGAAGCAGAGATTTCCATTCGTTCTTTTTTCTTGGCTGACGATAATGGTACAGAGGAGGCTTTTCAAAGCTTGTCCATCGACACCGCCGTTTTCCTCACAAATGCCATGCAGGAATTGCTAACAAACAGCAGTAAACACGGAGCCGCGACGGTTATCGTAATCGTTATGTCCTTCCGAAAGGAAGGTATTGCGTTGTCTTTCGAGGATAATGGAAAGGGCTTTGGCACACTCTCCAACGAAAAAAAGCAATCGCTTATTCGCAACGGCTTCGGGCTACGGAAAATTCGCGATTATGTCAATGAAAATGGTGGGAGTCTTACCATTGACGGAAGCGACGGCTTCTCAGTCCACATCACCTTGCCGGGAGGAAAAGTCATATGACCAAAATTCTCATAGTAGACGATGAGCCGCTTCTTCTCGATAGCTTAGAAATCATCCTTAAAATATCGGGCGGATATGATGTCGTTGGTAAAGCAACAAATGGCATAGAAGCACTGCCTTACTTTGCAAAAGAGCAAATCGACATCCTGCTCGTCGATCTCAACATGCCCAAAATGGGCGGCATCGAATTAATCTCGCGTGTTCACGCTTCCTATCCGGAGGTCAAAATACTCGTATTGACTACATTTTATGACGAAAAAAGTATTGCTTCCGCAATTGCGGGTGGTGCAACCAGCTACTTGCTAAAGGATTCGGGTAAAGACCAAATTCTTCGCAGTATAAAAGAAGTCATCAGCGGACGGAGCGTACTTGACCAAAAGGTGATGGAAAAACTGACACAGATGCTTGTAGCAACGAACACCACTTCTGCACAAGCACGCACAAGAGCATCCGTTATCGAAGAAAATGCTGAACAATCATCCGGCGCATTTCCGTCAGCAACCTCCAAAGCAGCTCTTTGCCTTGATGCATTAACCACACGAGAAAAAGAAATTTGTAGGCTTCTTTCTGATGGACTAACCAATCGACAAATTGCATCCGTACTCTTCTTTTCCGAAGGTACAGTGAAGAACTATATTTCCTCTATATATGACAAGCTCGATATTCACGATCGAGCCATGCTCGTGGCAAAGCTTCGCGATTTATGACTCCAGTCACCTTCTCCCCTTGCTATTTATGACTCCAGTCACTTTTTCCCTTCTTTTACATTGGCTACAATAAAGCAAAATGAAACAAAGAGGGGACTTCCATGAAGGATAAACAAAAGCTTTCGGCCATGCCTTATATCCGAAATAATCGTCGGAGAGTCAGCGTTCTCGTCATCAGTCTTTCGTTATTTTGTATGATGCTTTACTTGCTCAGCTTTCTGCTCTCGGCCACAACACTTCCAATGGAGATTGCTGCTCCAATAAAAGCGGAGAAAGCCATTTTTTACACGATTAACAGTGAACGATTTTTGGATGCACATACAGAGATAGAGTCAATAGTGGATTCCGCAGATATAGTCCGTGAGATAATCAAAAGTGATGCCCCAAAATGTGAGGCGCTGCCTTACATTGACCACGCCATAGCTGCCAATATGCACGTAACTTCGTTACAAGCACTTATGGGCATGACGGGCACATACACGCCGTTCTTCTTCACCACGGAGGATGTTGAGTATTATCTGGAAGCCTATAACGGAAAAATCGTTGAGGGTCGACTTCCCACAGAGCCTGGTGAAATCATCGTTGATGTGAAGCTACGAAAAAATTGGGATGCTCATGATCGTGAGGTCTTTGATTCGTCGACGTTTACCATCGTCGGTTATTGTGAGAGTGATACATATCTTTGTACCGGTATTGAACCCTCCACAAAGCTTAATACTGTCATCCTAATCGGTGAGACGCGGGGCCACGATGTCAAAGCAGATATACATAATCTTGGCATTACCTATGCAGATGTTACGACCCAAGAGGAAATTCGAAAAGACTGTGACCGAGAGATTGTCGAGCCGATGGAAACGGTGAAAACGCTTGTTACGTCCGTGGCAACGATTTTGTTGTCTATATGCCTCGTCGCTGTTCTTTCACTTCATATTCATGATCGTCATAACGAATGGTGCTTGATGAACTCGATTGGATTTTCCATCTTTGAAATCTACAAAATGGCGATGCGCGAATTGCTCTTCTGCTTTGGTATGGCGATTGGTATCGGCAGCATCCTCACCACCGGTACAGTCGCGATTCTTTATAACACACTTATCGCGCCGCGTGGCTTAGTCGCATATATTTTCACCCCGAGTATGATATTTACCATCCTTGCCGTACTTGCCGCGATTCTCGGTATATGCCAGATTCCACTTTTCATTTCAATGCAGAAAATACAAACCGTCGATGATATCGAATAAAGGAGAAGAAAGATGTTTGAATTAAAGGACGTTACAAAGATTTACGATATTGACAAGGAAGAAAAGCTCTACGCACTCCGAGGCATCAATCTTACGCTTCCTGATCACGGAATGGTTGCCATCATCGGGCCATCGGGTTGCGGCAAATCGACACTCATGTACGTATTATCCGGATTAAAAGCACTCACCTCCGGCGAGATTGTCTATAACGGAAAATCACTGAGCGACTATAGTATTTCTGAGCGTGAAAAGCTTCGCCGTTATGAATTTGGTTTTGTTTTTCAGCGGCATTATCTCATTTCGTACATGAATGCCATAGAAAATGCCATTCTTGCCTCAGACAAATCGACAACAGAAGCAAAGAAGAAAGCGGAGAAAATTCTGCTTGATATCGGAATAAAGCCAAGGGAGCTAAAAAAGCGCCCCTCACAGCTTTCAGGTGGCCAACGCCAGCGTGTGGCAATAGCCAGAGCCATGATGAACAATCCAAAGGTGCTGTTTGCCGATGAGCCGACGGCTTCGCTCGATCACGAAAACGCACATTTAGTTATGAATCATTTGAAGGAATATTCCAAGGATCGCTTAGTCATTGTAATTACGCATGACCGTTCTGTTATTACAGATGCAGATATGCAAATTGATATTTGGGACGGTGAGATTACCAATGTAACAACGGGGGTGAACTCATGAAGCCTCTTTCCGCGCCCTTTTTTCTCCTTCGCAATAAAACACGGGCAATTATTCTTACCTTGATGATGGCACTAGTCTTTATTTGTGAGCTTGGTGGAATGTACGTCGACAATCCCGGAATCCTGTTCTACAGAAGCATGGAAGCAAATAAAGAATTTCTTTGGATTGCTCCGGACACAATCAATTACGGTAGCGATGAGTATCTGGAGCTTGACGCATATATTCGCGAAAACGCCCCCGAAAATGCCTCCACTGTTTTTCATGTTGGATACTCATATGTGGCATATAAAAACATCATGCAAAGTAGAAACACGCAGGAAGGCTTTCTATTCTGCTCCGTCGAGGATTTTCTCGAATTTAACGACAAGGTCGACTACCTTCCCGATGATGTTGTTATCGGGGATCATGAGATTGTTATGACAAAGCTTCTCGCCGATAACAACGGCCTGTCCGTTGGTGACATTATTTCTGTGGATGATCCGGATAGTCCTCTTGTTGTTGCCAATGATATGCGTCTGGCCGCTACATTCGACGATAACTCATATATGTTTTATGGAATTGATTCTGTAGAACCTGGCACTAGTTTTCTCGTCTTGTCATCTGTGAGTCCGGATAGTCCAGAGCATGCGGCTGTCCAAGAGAGCCTTGAAGGCTTTGCATCTCAACTGAGAAACGAATATGGAAACAAAATCTATGTTTCCTCCTACGATTCCACTTTTGAGCAAGTTGCCACCGCTTTGGAGTTTATGTACTTTGTTTTCTGGGGAATGATTATCATCATCGCATTCGTTCTTTCCCTTACCATTAATGCAACCATTTCCGGAATCTATGAAAAAAGAACCTTTGAATATGCTATCTATCGCGCACTCGGATTTGGAAATCTTACGCTTCTCCGAAAAACTGCAGGCGAAATTCTCATCATGAATGTGCTTGGCTTAATCGTCGGCGCCATACTCACTTGGATTACTGTTATCACGTTAAACGAGGTGCTTCTCCTGCCAAATGGAATGGTATTCCCTGCAATATCATCCAAAGGAATCCTTGCCACGTTCATCGCAGATCTCGTGGTCGTAATACCTGCTATTTTCTTGAATTGGCTAAAGATCCGAAAACTCGATGTTACTGAATACTAATTCTTGTTTTGCTCGATTTTATGCTGACCTTGTTCTTCAAGAAATTTTCGAAGCGGAACATACGCAAGCATGGAAACGATAGAAACCGATATTGCTTTAAAGAGATTGAAAGGCACAAATGCTGCCATAATCACCATTTCTTTGCTCTTGATTTCCACCCATGGATTGGCTTTGTCGACAATTCCGATAATCGTCTTCATGTCGAGATGGAAGAGCTTCTCGTAAGCATCGAGGATGAAATAGTAATTCATAAAGCTGGTAACAATCGTAAACGCAACTGTACTGATGACAAGAGATAGAATCGCCATGCCAAAGGTCTTTTTGCGACGAAAAACGAGGGAGCTTGTGAGAACGAAGACACTTCCTGCGATAAAATTGGCAATTTCACCGACATAGGCCGAGCCTGATCCCGGAAGATGTATGAGGTTCTTAATGAGCTCCACGATAATTCCGTAAATCGGGCCGCATACGAACGCCGCAAAAAGCGCGGGGATATCACTCAAATCATATTTCAGAAAAGGCGGCATGAGCGGTAACGGAATTTCGATATACATAAGAACGGCCGACATCGCCGCCAAAATTCCGGTAATCGCTAAATAACGCAGTCTCGTTTTACGTGCCTGCATATCCTTCTTGTCCAATCGGGTCAGTGATTCATTTCCACTCATTGTTCATTCCTCCCGGAAACGTAATATGAGCTTCAAGGATACAAAAAAGCTTCCCTCTCGATAACATCAGAGGAAAGCATCTAAAAAGCATCAGTTGGCACGCGATCTCACGCGTGACCTATCGATTACTTCTCTCGTCCGGACTTATATACCGTCGGCACCGGATTCTAACCGGTTCGGCAAATGCTCGCGGGCTTATCGTGGAGATTATCTTCACGCTTCACCGCCGGTGGGGAGTCACACCCCGCCCTGAAGTTACGGCCCTATTATAGGCTTTAGTTTTCATTTGTGTCAATCGTTATATAGCACAAAGAATCTTTTGTCGATTCTAACTTCTTGATGATACTTTTCAACAAGTTTTCTCGAATTTGCGTTATACTGAAAAAAACAATTCCGGGAGGTCATTATGAAACGCACTTTCGGCATCACGATTGTCTGCATCACTGCACTTGCATTGGGAGCTTGCTCGTCCCTTTCTTCGTCATCGGATTCGGGCACAAAAGCACCTCCGCAGGTTGACGACTTAACACCCGTTGTTGTGACGCAAACACCTACTCCTACCCCCCTGCCGACAATGTCTCCCACGCCCACGCCTTCCCCTACTCCGACGCCAACTCCGACGCCGATTCCCGAGTATATTGAGCCCCAAACGGAGGAACCGGTTTGGTACGATGGCTATGTCGATCCTCGAACGGTTCGTGCCGAGGTAGTTGCAAATCCGGAAGATATCGGTGTCCTAATCAATAAATACTATTCTATGCCGGAATCCTATGTTCCCGAGCTCGTTGATGCGCGATACTCTGCAGGTCAGAAACTCCGCCCCGAATGCGAAGAAGCATGGGCCTCCATGCACGATGCCTGCCTTGCTGATTGCGGAGAAGACCTTTACTTGATTTCCGGCTATCGTGATTGGGGCACACAAACCTACAGCTTCAATAATGCCATCACGCGCCGCGGCCTCGCCAAGGCAGTATGTAAAAATGCCTATCCCGGAAGATCCGAGCACCCGCTCGGCTTGGCTCTCGATATAAATATTCGGAGCGACCCGGAAATCCGCGACGCATTCACAGAAACCACAGCCGGTCAATGGGTATTGGAGCACGGACATGAATACGGTTTCATCCATCGCTATCCAAATAACTATGGTCATATAACTGGTTATGGCGTCGAGGGATGGCACTTCCGTTACGTTGGCGTCGACATTGCAACCGAAATGTATGACAACGGCATTATGACTCTCGAGGAATACTACGGCAAACCGCAGATAATGCCTTTTGACGAATAATTCATGAAAGGATAATTGTATAAGCCATGCATATCTATCGCCAAGGCGACATTCAGGTTTTCATGACCGATACAAAATATTACCAGACCTACATCGTGACAAATAGAGACAAAACCGTCATGATTGACACTGGTCTCGCCATCGAACGTGCCGCCATCGAAGCCGGGATGGAAAAGGATTTTCTTTTCTCTGTCGATGCTATTTTTCTGACACACGGGCACGCCGACAATTCCGGAAATGCCGAGTATTTTTCGATGCTCTTTAATTGCCCGGTCTATTGTCCGATGCTTTCTTTGCCGGCCATTACCCGCGGGCATGTCACGATGCCGCCACCGACACATCCTTATGCCCAAAAAATCAAGAATTACTCTGTCGTTAATCAAATGCCCGATTTCGCGCCCTTTGAAGGCTGTCCCACAGCACAAGCCATAACGCCTATTGTTGCCAAAGAATGGCTTGGCGACACTGCACGATTGATTGCCACGCCAGGACACTCCGAAGATTCCGTATCCTACCAAGTTGGCGATATTTGCTTCATCGGTGATTCCTTCCAAAACACAAAAAAAGGCGTTTGCGCGCCTTTGTGGATGGATAATGAAAAACAATTGCGTCTATCCATGCAAACGCTCGGACGTTTGCATCTGCCATACTACTTCCCGGCACATGGCAAAGCCTATTCTGTCGATGAATGGCAAGAGCAAAAACAAGCATGAATCATATCTGACTTATTTGCTCATCGCTCCTGAAATCCAGGCAGCAGCAGCCTCTGTTGCTGCCTGTAATATCGTCTGCGCGGCATCTCCGTTATCAATACCCATCGCCATCGCAGCGACCATCGAGTCTCCTGCGCCAACAGTGGAAATGACACGAACCTCTGGGGCTGGGGCCGTCCATGTGCCATCACGTGTCGCCATATGTGCACCGATTTCGCCTTGAGATAAAAGTACCATCTCGACACCATAATCCAACAGTCTCTCCGACAAAACTCTTGCCTCATCCGGACTTTGCATGACCTGATTCATGATACGAGACAGCTCGTCTGTATTTGGCTTCACAGCCGTCGGTGCCGCTTTGAGACCTTCGATAAGAAGTGCGCCGTCCGCGTCCAGAATCGTTTTAGCACCCTTCTCTTTGCAAAGACGAATCCATTTCGCATAAATGTCCGAGGGCGTACCTTTAGGAGCGCTTCCGGAAAACACCACCACATCATTGACACAGATCGCTTCGGTCAGTTCCTTTTCCAGCGAACGTAGGTCTTCTTCTGTCACGGCATTTCCCGTTTCGTTGATTTCCGTAACTGCATGATTGAGTGCATCTACAACCTTGATATTCGTTCTTGTTGCGCCCGCGACCCGGACAAATCTTGTTCGGATTCCTTCTTCCTGCAGTGTCATTTCAATTCGACTACCCGTCTCGCCGCCAATCAACCCGAACGCCATCACGTTGCCGCCCATTCTTTTTACTTGACGTGCGACATTAATCCCTTTTCCGCCCACACGCTCCATAACGCTCTGCGCGCGATTCAGACCATAGGGTTTAAAGGCTGATACCGTAATCATTCTGTCAATGGCCGGATGCAAAGTCACTGTATATATCATGAAGAAACCTCCATCTCTGTTCTTTCGTTATTATATCAAAGAAAGTACGCACGAAAAAACCGGCTCCTTGCATATGTAGCTCAGAGTCGGTTTTTCATATAAACGAAATTACAGGGGGTGAGCTTTTGGAAAAAGCATCACCCAACGAAAATGGGTAAATTAATAGCCGAAATTAACCAGTTCAGTTTGCAAGGCCTCAATGGTCATGCCACTAAAAGCAATTAATGTCGAAGTGTTTGAATCAACGATTACAATGACAGCTGCGCCTTCGGTTTCATCGGTGTATGTAATGGTCTGCACACCGTTCTCTTCCGTAACTGTTGCTTCGTCCATATTGATCGTTCCCGTTCCTACTATCGCGTCGAGAGCTTGCGACATATCAGAACCATCTGGGCAAGACATATACACACCAGCAGCTTCATAAGAAGCAGAAATGAACATGAAGCCAAATGATCCTTCAGGTAGGTTCATAGTAGCTGTTTCTTCTTCGAGCGACATCAAGGTGTAGCCTGCTGCTTCTAAAGCATCAAGCATCACTTGCTCTTCAGGAGAATACAGTGTTTTATCCAATGTAGGTAGTGTTACTTGGCTGAGATCTGGTTCGCCCGAAGTATCCTCCGTGGATTCTTCAGTTGTAGCTTCCGTAGTAGTGGTTTCTTCTTCGGTTGTGGTTTCTTCAGTAGTAACCTTTGTTGTCTCTTTTTCTGTTTCCTTGTCGTCCTTATCTTTACAACCAACAAAAGAAAGTGCCATTGTCAAAGACAATGCTATGACTAAAAATTTCTTCATTGTATGTACCTCTCTTTCATTTCGAGTCATTATATCATGATTTTTTGCCACGGAAAGACTTTTACATTGTGGCACCCGGAAGTTTGCCCTTTTAACCTGAATCACTCAATACCTCAAAAATGTTTTTGTGCATATATCCGATAACTTGTCAAATTTCTTTTCTTTTTAGCCTGCGGAATGAAATCTTATCAAATCGCCCGCAAGCTCTCGATTGTATTCTCTTTGTTTATCTTGTTTATCGAATAAAGCATCGTCGAGAAAACAACGACAAACACGGTGAGGACAGCAATTACAATGCCTTTCCAAGGTAGGATATATCCGACGAGAATCAAATCGTTCATGCTCACATAAATCCATATGGATATCAAAATGGAGACCGGAACGCCGAGCGATATACTCTTAATTCCATAGAGCAGGCATTCGTAATTCATCATTCGTCGCATGTCCTTTCTTGTCATACCAATCGAACGTAGTACGGCGAATTCTCTCCGACGCAATCGGATATTTGTGGATATTGTATTAAAGACATTCGCTGCGGCAATCATTGAAATCAATGCAATAAAGCCGTAGGTGAACACGCGTAAGACGAGCACTGCCGAGCGATCAACGCTTGCTGCCATAGTCACATCGTTCAGCATTGAAGTGTTAAATCCATGACGGAGAATGATTTTTTGCATCTCATCCTTAATATTTGCCCCTTCCTCATAAGTAAAATACGTTTTTACGTTATCCTCTAAAATGACTCCCTGATTATTCTCGCGTTGAGATAACGGCATAATGATTGTGGGAACTCTTCCAAAATATTCTTCCATACCAATCGGTGGGGTGGTGATACGTTCGCCGATATGAAGTGTTCGAACGTCAGTCATTGCCTCGGCTGCAGGTATAGAAATGATATCATTGGGGTCTGTAAGCGAAGTGTATTGCATACACGTCGTTTGTTCTTCGTCACTCCATGCTCTTCCGGTTAACTGATATCCTTCGATTGTCTTCTCCGTTCGAAAAGACAGTGTTTCGGGTACTTCGTCGAAAATATACGTCGTCGCACGTTGGTTCGAGTTCGAAGAAACATATTGAAAACTATCCATTAATAGTCCTGTATTGCTGCCATCTTCCAGATACTTCTCCGGATCAATGTCATTTTCATTGCAATATCGGACGAATGCATCGTCTTCGTAATAACAAACAAGTACATATATACAGTCTTCAGAAAAAATCTCATTCGTATTAACAAAGGCTCCGGCTCCGATTTCTGTGAGCATATCTTCGTTGATTGGGACAATCTTCGCCGTTGTTTTGGTATAGATATGTCCAGTGATACCCGATACCTCGGATAACTCTTTATAAAGGTTTAATCTATCTTCTTCCGTTTTCTCCTCTTTCGTCGTTGAATAGAAAGAATACCAAATATCATACTTGGGTGGAGTTAATAATTCCGAAGTGGCTGTATTCACATAATCAAGTAAACTGGTAACAGAAATGAAGAGAACGATACTGACAAACAAAGACACAACGGTTGTCCTATACTTTTTCTTGTTGCGTTTAAAATACTTCGCTCCGATCATGCCTGGGAAGCCGAATAGAGTCTTCGCCAGCTTTGATGTATGCACATCCTTGCTCTTTATTTTTATGTCTTTTGCCTGACGCAATGCATCTATGACCGTCATACGCGTCACACGAATGGCTGGAATAATCGCCGAAATCATTACAGTAATTAAAGCAATGAGCGCCGCCACGAGTAAAGCCGATGGTGTGACAACCACATCAAAAGAATCTCCTGACATGGAGGTATAGAACAGACTTGATAAATCGTTTGCCAACACCTTCAGTGTCACACCGATGCCGAGAACACCTGCAACCAATCCAAGGGGAATGCCCACCAGACATACCGCAAAGGCCTCAAAAAAGATTGAACGTCTCACTTGTCGGTTCGTAGCACCGATCGACTTCAATAGTCCAAAATCCTTCGTTCTTTCACTCGCAGAAATTGAGAATGCATTATATATGAGCGATACTGACGATACGGCAATCAATATCACCAATAAAGAAAGCACGGTCAAATATACGGTTGAGAATTCACCTTCTCCGGAAGCGTTGTGAAGACGAAGATAATCATTATTTAAGGTAACTGTATTACCTTCAAATAGTTCCGCGGTTTTGGTTTTTGCTATCTGAATATCCGAGAAATGCAAATATACATTGTACGAAGAATCAGCCAACGTGATACTATCGTCTTCCCGTGTAAAGCAACTGTATCCTGCATATCCGTAATCTGATATTCCGGTATCGGAGTAAATGCCGACAATCGTAAAAGTACGTGGGCTTGTGTCCCGAACTTCTTCGTCATATTCGTCATTATCCCCATAATATTTCACGGAATTCGTTCGCGTCAGCATACCACCGCTGTATCGCGTTCCCACATTTAGTGTCACCTCATTGCCGATAGCGAAATATCCTTCATCGACGATATTCATAATGCTCGGAATCACAATTTCGCTTCCGTCATTCGGCATTCTGCCTTCTTTTATTTGGATAGGAATCACATTCTCCGCGCCATCGCTCATACCCATGATATGAGCAAATGGTCGACCCATATTCGGATTCTCCAGCTCGACAAAGCCTTCGTTTC
>Ga0116162_10000545_pt1 | contig 27009 bp, 12 predicted proteins | sample AD_UKC105_MetaG_FD_89875 | JGI IMG/M metagenome (GOLD analysis project Ga0116162, IMG submission 89875) | Active sludge microbial communities of municipal wastewater-treating anaerobic digesters from Hong Kong - AD_UKC105_MetaG | ecosystem: Engineered > Bioreactor > Anaerobic > Digestate...
ATCCTTGTGCAAATCTGCTCCTACAAAAGTTTTGGGGTTCTTCTTCATCGCTGTACCTCCTGTTTCTTTCTATGGTACAGCTTTTTTCATCATATCATTCCTGCATGCAGTCGGCAGGAATCCGGAAAACTCCGTTTAGTTATTCTATATTTATTCTGATAATCAATATAACCATACAAAATAGATTTTTCTCAAAGCCCCCGGTTTTTCAGGCAGAAAAAGACTTTTCGAAAAAAACAATAAGGGCGTCCCTGAGAAACGCCCTTATAATGCGGATTTCCGGACGGATTATATCACAGGTCCGGAATAGGTGCGAGAATGTAAGCTGCCATTTGTCCTGTTCCATCAGAGGAATTAAAATTATATCACAGGTCCGGAATAGGTGCGAGAATGTAAGCGACAGGTCGAGCCCGAGAGACAGCGAGGGAGGCGTATTATATCACAGGTCCGGAATAGGTGCGAGAATGTAAGGAATCGCGACGGCTTCCAGGAATGACTTGTTCCGCGATTATATCACAGGTCCGGAATAGGTGCGAGAATGTAAGTCCAGTTTGCGTCGTCGTCAATTTCAGTGGCTATATTATATCACAGGTCCGGAATAGGTGCGAGAATGTAAGTATCGGCTCCTATTTCATTTATTATATCAGGAGCATTATATCACAGGTCCGGAATAGGTGCGAGAATGTAAGTACGCGATCGCGCACGGACAGAGCAATACCCCGATTATATCACAGGTCCGGAATAGGTGCGAGAATGTAAGTCGATGTCGCGGATGTGAGACGCCGGAATCGCCAGCATTATATCACAGGTCCGGAATAGGTGCGAGAATGTAAGCTTCGGACGCGGAGAGTAGGGATACTGCGCGTTAAATTATATCACAGGTCCGGAATAGGTGCGAGAATGTAAGGTAAGCGTCGCGCCGTTGCCTGCGAGCAGGTTGTCATTATATCACAGGTCCGGAATAGGTGCGAGAATGTAAGCGCTTAACCCCGTGCCGTCCCAGCCCGCCGGCCAGATTATATCACAGGTCCGGAATAGGTGCGAGAATGTAAGCACGCTGATCACGCTCGATCACATGCGCATATATCATTATATCACAGGTCCGGAATAGGTGCGAGAATGTAAGGCGGAAGGCTCTCGCGCCACTAAATCCCTTGTCATTATATCACAGGTCCGGAATAGGTGCGAGAATGTAAGTGTTAAATGTTATTGGTTTCATTTTCCAACACCTGATTATATCACAGGTCCGGAATAGGTGCGAGAATGTAAGCATTGATAGGATATGGTCTGAATCGACGATCTCAATTATATCACAGGTCCGGAATAGGTGCGAGAATGTAAGGCTGGAGCGAATCGCGCGACGCGGAGAAATGGCGTATTATATCACAGGTCCGGAATAGGTGCGAGAATGTAAGTTCTCCCTCGATGTAATAATAGTGATTGCTATTAAGATTATATCACAGGTCCGGAATAGGTGCGAGAATGTAAGCCGCGATCGTTTCCGTGTCCGACACAATGATCGATTATATCACAGGTCCGGAATAGGTGCGAGAATGTAAGTCCTTGTACAATTAATAATGTAATCCTGTTGTAATTATTATATCACAGGTCCGGAATAGGTGCGAGAATGTAAGTCGCTCAGCCCGCCGATGTCGCCTGCGGCGATTACCATTATATCACAGGTCCGGAATAGGTGCGAGAATGTAAGCCGTCAACGCATACCCCAGCCGGTTAAACACGTACTATTATATCACAGGTCCGGAATAGGTGCGAGAATGTAAGTTTCGCCTCAACGGTGTTATCATTCAATCATGAGCCATTATATCACAGGTCCGGAATAGGTCAATTATATCACGGGTCCGCTGTGCTTTTGCCGGGAGCGGGAAGAGGGCGGGCTGCTATAAAAATGCAAACATTCCATGCGCGTTATGCTATAATTTTCACGACAAACAGCATCGGCCTGAACGGGGAAAAAGAATGAGGCTCAGAAAGTCGCTGGGACAACATCTCCTGGTCAACAGGGGCGTCTTGAAAAAAATAGCGGACTCGGCATGCTCGGGCGATTACGGAATGATACTCGAAATAGGACCCGGCACGGGGAACCTCACCGCCGAGTTGCTGAGGACCGGTGCTCATGTCACGGCTGTCGAGATCGATGAAAACATGATAGAGCAGCTCAACGAACGGTTCGCCGGTGAGCCGTCGTTCACGCTTGTCCGGGGCGACATCCTTGAAGTGCCGCTAGCGGAGCTGGTGCCCGAACCGATGTGGCCGGCAACGGTGGTCGGCAACCTGCCTTATTATATCTCGTCGCCGATCATTTTCAGGCTGCTGGATCACCGCGAGATTTTCAGCAGTATAACCGTTATGGTGCAGGAAGAGGTCGGCAGGCGCATGACCGCGCAGCCCGGCTCGCGCGATTTCGGAATGCTGTCGGTGTTCTGCCAGGTGGAAGCGGATTGCAGGATGCTGTTCAAGGTGAAAAGAGGCTCGTTCAAGCCGCCGCCCGAGGTGGATTCGGCAGTGGTTTCAATCGAGCCGCTGCCGCCCGGAACAGGCGGGATCGAAGACCGCGAGGTGCTGGCCCGCGTGGTAAGGGGCATGTTTGAACACCGAAGGAAAACATGCTATAATTCGATGCGAATCAGCCTCGAAAAGGGCGAGTGCTCCGGTATTATCAATACCGGCGGAGATATCGGAAAAACAATAGAAACCGCTTTTTCGGATGTCGGCATCGACGGCAATAAACGCCCGGAACAACTGGCTGTTTCGGATTTTATAAGCCTTGCAAACCATTTTTCGAGGCGGCGTTACTGAATAACGAAATAGGAGCCTTTTTAATAATGAATACTGTGCTGGTCACCGGCGGGGCGGGTTTCATCGGATCGAACTTCGTTTACTACATGATAAACAAATATGATGATATCAATATCATAAATCTGGATAAACTGACATACGCGGGCAACCTTGAGAATCTCGAAGGGCTGGCGGATAACCCGCGGCACGAGTTCGTGAAGGGCGATATCTGCGATCGCGAGCTTGTGGACGGGCTTGTTGCGAGGTGCGACGCGATTGTGCATTTTGCAGCCGAGACACACGTCGATCGCTCGATACTCAGCGCGGGCGAGTTCATCCAGACCGATGTGCATGGGACGTTCTGCCTGCTGGAGGCGGCGAGAAAGCACGGCGTGGAGCGGTTCGTGCATATCTCGACGGACGAGGTGTACGGCGACGCCGGCGACGAGCCGTCGAAGGAGACTGACCCGCTGATGCCCCGCAGCCCTTACGCCGCGAGCAAAACCGGCGCGGACAGGCTCGCATTCTCTTACTGGACAACCCACGGCGTGCCGGTGATAATCACGCGCTGCTCCAACAACTTCGGGCCGTATCAGTATCCCGAAAAACTGATACCTCTTTTTGTCACGAACGCGATCGAGGACAGGCAGCTCCCGGTGTACGGAACCGGGAAAAACACCCGCGACTGGATCTATGTCGACGACCATTGCAGCGGGGTCGATACCGTTCTGCGGGCCGATGAGAAGTTCAACGGCGAGGTGTTCAACGTGGGCGCGGCGAAAGAGTTCTCCGTGCTGGAGATAACGGATTTCATACTCGACTATCTCGGAAAACCGAAATCGCTTATCAAGCCGGTCGAGGACAGGCTCGGGCATGTGAAACGCCATGCGGTGAACACCGCGAAGATAGAGTCGCAGCTCGGCTGGAAAGCGCAGTTCGATTTCGACGAGTCGATGGAGCGGACGGTCCGCTGGTATGTCGAGAACGAAAAATGGTGGCGCGGCATAAAGGAAAAACAGGAAGACTATAAGAAATTCATGGAAAAATATTATGCGGATAAATAAGCGTTCCGGAGGCGGCGGCAGATGAAAATAGCGGTTTTCGGATGCACCGGCATGCTTGGCGGCAGCCTTCTCGAATCGCTGGAGCGGGCCGGTTTCGAGCCGGTTCCGGTTCCCGAGGAGCAGGTTGATATCCGTGACGCGCCGACGGTGGATGACGCTGTTTCGGAAATCCGGCCTGCGGCTGTGATCAATGCCGCCGCATATACCGACGTTGACGGCTGTGAGGAAAATCAGCATCTCGCGTTCGATGTCAACGCGGTCGGGGCGGGCAATATCGCTAGATCGGCTGATTCGGCGGGCGCGGCGTGTCTGTATATCAGCACCGATTATGTTTTCGACGGTATAGCGAGGAAGCCGAGGCTGGAGACGGATCAGCCGAATCCGCAGGGCATATACGCGATGAGCAAGCGGGAGGGCGAGCGGGCGGTGGCCGGCGAGTGTAAACGCTGGTTTGTGATCCGAACATCGTGGCTGTTCGGGGAGGGGGGCAAAAATTTCGTCGATACGATGGTGAAGCTTGCCGCGGAACGCGAGACCCTCACGGTTGTAAATGACCAGACGGGCAGCCCGACATACACCGTGCATCTCGCGGGTGGAATATCCCGCGTTCTGAAAATGTATCTTCAGCAGGGATTCGGCGAGCACGGCATTTTCCATCTCACCGGCGCGGGAACCTGCACCTGGTACGACTTCGCAAAAAGGATAATCGCCGCTCGACCCGGAATAGTACGTGAAATCCTGCCTGTCTCGACCTCTGAATATATTCAGTCGATGAACCGCGTAATCGCGCCCCGGCCATGTTACTCGGTTTTGAGCAATGAAAAGATAAAGATGAAGTATGGCGTTGCGCTACCGCACTGGGAAGACGCCATGATCGAGTATTTATCACTGTAAAACCCACTTTTGATACTCTTTTTGCTCGATTTTCAGCTTGATTCGGCACGGAGCCGGTTTTTTTCTTATAACGGCAAAAGCTTGCCGGTATATCTCCGTGTACCCGGGACGCAGTATATAGAAAATATGCCGGGTGCTGAGAACGAGTCCATTTTATTCATGAGTCGAAAACAAAGCTCGTCGTGGCTGAAATGTAGAGAGATACTTTCGATATGTAAAATTTTACGCATCGTTCGAAAATCATGAATCCGTAACAGGGGATTTTAAAACAGACATGCCGGATATTGTTGAAAACTCAAAATAAGACAATAAAAACACCGGCGATGAACAGGTGTTCAGAACCGGATCATGTTATGTGTATAGGATAAAAGCAGGCACGGCGCGTAAATTACGCGATGGCGGATCAAACAGCGTCCAACAAGGCATAGCTGCACAAGTATGTTACAGCAATAAGCCATAAACTTGTACAAAAAAGCAGTGCATCATGTGATTATTAAAGGGTAAAAGAAGTGTTATGACCGCAAAATGTTCGAGGCGATGCGGATAAAAAACCGCTTTCGGACCTGTGTTTGTGGAAAAGTTAATAACTTTGTGGAAAACTTGATGTTATTGAAAAAATAAATGGACATGTGTATCGAATGATTGATGATCGATAAAAATCGGGGCTGAAAAGAGTTGTAATAATGGGCGCATGTCCAAAAAATAGTGGTGGACATGAGCGTTATTAATCGGTTCGAGGTTTCGAAAACAAGTGTGAACAGAAGACAGGAAATCAGTATGGGAATATAATGAATGGAAAAGCAAACGGTAATGATTGGCGTTTAAATAAGGGAAATGATATAAAAATCCGGCACCTGGATGTCAAAAATTGCATAAAATTGGCAATAAGGCAACAACCCGGAGGACAGAACCGGGTAATATCATTGTAGAAGAAAGGATTTTTTATATTGAATATCAGAATAAATACAGAATAACCAGGCGGAGTTTTCTGGATTCCTGCAGACTGAGAATGTTGAAAAATAACCCTTTTTGTCATTCTGAGAAAGAGCAGCGACAGAAGAATCTCAATTATATGCTCCAAAAGCGAGATCCTTCGCTGCGCTCAGGATGACAACTCAGAAGGATACATTTTTAAACAGCCTCTTACGACATGCAGGAATGACGAACGGGAAAGATGAGAGAATGGCGGACATGAGACAAAAAAGCAACACAAGGGGGTTTTCGAGTTAGAGCTTTTCACGAAGTGAGTATAAAAGAAGCCTTTTTTGGAGTGCGGCGATTCATCGCCCCGTTGTTTTATTATGAGCCGGTAATGAATTCCCGGCGATGAAAGCGATAATGAATTTTCGCACTCCAAATTAACCACGCCTGTTGAAACTATAGAGCTATCCACGAAAAGAGTGTGTAAAAAGACAAAGAGCAGGCTGGCCTGCCGGTGGTCGCCGGGTTCTGAGAAGTTGAAATCAGATGTAAGTTCTTTCGCTTGATGTTTCCGTGAGTTCATTCTGGCGAAGAGTTTTCTGAACTTCGCCGAGAAGCTCGTCGATGCCGAAAGGCTTTGTGATGTAGCGTCTTGCGCCGGCGATATACGAGGCGAGCTTCGTGGATAGTTCCCTTTTAATCGTAACCATGATAACGGGGATTCTTTTTGTGTCGTCGTTTGTGGTTATGGAGCGGCAGACCTCGATTCCGTCCATGCATGGAAGCATTATGTCGAGGAGAATGAGATCAGGTTTGATCTGATGAGCTTTTTCGAGTCCTTTTTCGCCGTTATCCACGGAGACGATCGAATATCCCGCAGAACTCAGCACGGAGCAGATGAGCTCGCTCATATCGGGATCGTCCTCGACGACCAGAATGGTTTTTCTCGCATCTTCCGTATTATTCATCCCACACCGAACAATGTTTGCCGTGGCGTATGGAAAAACGCCCTCAACACACAAGCTATACTATTCTTTTCCCACCTTTTACCGGATTCAAACAGAATTCCGAAAATTTTCGGCGGCGGACAGAAACATTAACAAAAAAAGCGTTTTTTGACGCCATGCCTTGATATTAAAGTGCTGTTTTTGTTATTTGTTCAAAAACATTATAGTCTTTTAGAACATAAATCAACACATCAACATAAAAAAAACAATTCCCGGCACTCCCCCGGAATCAGGATAACAAGAGTATGAAACAAAGTATTTTCGACCGATTCATGCACAGAGCAAAGCTTGTGCATGTCGCCCGGGGCAGCAGGACAGGTGTTATCACGATCTTCAGGATTTCTCTGTGAGCAATCCGGGTTAGATCAGAATGGAACCGGTTAAAAAACACTGTTGCCTTTAAAGTGAAGTAAAGAGGAATCTCGGTTGCCGTGGCCGGAGTTAGTGAACTGCAAGGGATTGTATCAGGGTGAGGATAAGATGGTTTGTCAAATTGTGCCTCTTTTTGTATACTATCGCGAGACGCGGCAGGGGAGAATATTTGCAGATGCACCGTATGTGGATTTCGTCGACGATAGTGTTATTCCTGGTCGTATCGGCGTCGGCGTGGAGTGCGGCGAATGAAGCGGGGCACGGGTTCGAGCAGCTCGGGCCGGGCGATGCATGGTATGTTCTTTATCAGGGTTCAAGTCCCGCGGGTTATGTTCATACCTCGATATCAGAGGCCGGGGCTGATGCGCAGCGGGGTTCCATCTATGAGTTGAAGAACGAGGTTGGGGTCTGGGTGGAAGGCGGCGATGTCGCGGAGATAAATTACTTCACGACAACCGAGAAAATCGACACCCGGCTGCGGCTTATCGGGTTCCATGCCGAATCGCGCATAGGCGGCGGCAGGGTCACGATGACCGGGACACTTGACGGCGAAACGGCGCGCGTTTCGATCGAGGAGAACGGGGATCGAACGGAGAAAGAGCTGAAAATCCCGTATGGCTGCATATCGGTGAACACGCTGCCGTTTCTGCTGGGTGAGTTCGACCCCGACGCGGGGATCGAGCGCAGGATATGCACTGTGCAGTACGCGATCGAGGACGTATCGGTCGGGAGGATATGGGTTTCGCCGCCTGTGAAGATGCCCGCTCTCGATGGTGACGGGGCGCAGCGGCTGATGTACCGGCTGCGCGCGCCGGAATACAGGGCGGTGATGATAACGGACCTGAAGGGCCGGGTGCTTGAAGAGGTGCAGCCCAAGCTGGGGATCGTCACGCGCAGGGTCGAGAACGGAAGCGGCAGCCAGTGGGTTTCAGGCTGGAATTCGGAGCATTCGACGATTGTTCCGGCGAACATGGTGCTCGTGCGGCCGGAGGAGTTGCGAAGGCTGGAGATCGAGCTGATCTGGAGCGGTGTCGCGCCGGAAGCGCTGTCGCTGGAAAGCGATATGCAGAAAAGCGTGTCGGTCAATTCTTCGGATGGCTGGAACAGCGCGGTTGTGAAGATATCACGACAGGCGGCTTTTGATGATTCCGATTATATGGAAAACAGCCTCGTTTCGGATTACGGAATAGCAAAAAACAATAAAAAACCTGATAATATAAAAGATATTATGACAATTGCCTGCGAAATGCTGGAAATTGCCACGTTTTCGAACAGCGATGGTTTCGATGCGTATCTGGCATCCGATGAGCTTGTTCGCGCAGAGGAGCCAGGGATAAGGGCGAAGGCGCTTGAGGTGGTGGATGATGAGCGCGACGCATCGAAACAGGTGGAACTGATAGCGGGCTGGATTTACCGCGAGGTGAAACCTGATCCGATGAGCTGGGTCGAGGTGCGGACCGCTCCGGATGTGCTGAGGGAGCGCCGGGGCGCGGACAAGCACAGGGCGCTGTTGCTTGCCGCGATGTTGAGGTCGCTCGGTATCCCGGCACGGCTGTGCCTTGGAAAATGGTATGCGTTCGGCACTTTTGTGGATCATTACTGGAACGAGGCTTATGTGCGCGGTGAGTGGCGTTCCGTGGACCCGTCGTATCCCGGGACGGAGTTGCCGCCGCTGATCATCAAACTCGCCGATTCTCCTGATACCGCCGGGTTCGGCGCGGTGTTCCCCGCTATAGACGCAACCATCCATATAGAAATCCTGGATTACCTGCGCTGACACGGCAGCAGGAAAGTTTCCCCGGACCTGCCGCGAAATTCCTGTTACAGTTAACCTGCATTTCTCACCAGCGCAGGTTAAAATCGTGATAAGGCTGACAATACAAGGAACAGCAAGTGAGTGGTGAGGGAGCATACTGTTGCGTATGTAACCGGGGCTGATTCATGCACAGAGCAAAGCTTGTGCATGTCACCCGGCGTCTGGAAGTTTTGAAAGAGTGTGAGAGAACTTTTTCAAAGTTATATTGTTTATAGTGATTCTCAAAAATAAACTTGAATACATGCACAAAGGAAATAGCTTTGTGCATGGCACACTATCTTTGTATTTGTGATTTCTGATCGAGTTGTGAATCTGTTTTTTTATGAGAATTACTATATCAGAATAAAAATAGAATAACTAAGCGGAGTTTGCTGGATTCCTGCCGACTGCATGCAGGAATGACGGGCGTGCGGGCCGGAAAGCCATTCATGCAGGATTCAATGTTATTTATGATAATCGGTATATCTCACGTATTTTTGATACCCCGTCCGCTTGCGGCGGGTTAGTTCATTTTACGATCAGCACGTCGCGCAGCCTGATGTCCGCCGATGAAGCGCCGACCATGATCTCGAACTCGCCCGGCTCGACGAACCAGCCGCCGCGCGCATCGTCCCAGAATCCGAGGTCGCCGACTTTGAGCGGGATCGTTACGCTCGCGGTCTCGCCGGGATCGAGGCTGATCCTGCGGAACCCGCGAAGCTGCCGGTTGGGCCTTTTGACGCTTGCCTTGACGTCGCGGACATAGAGCTGGGCAACTTCGCCGCCGGCGCGAGACCCGGTGTTCTTGACGCTGAACGAGACGTTGACAGTGTCGCCGGCGGCGGCGGTGCGGTTATCGACGCTTATGTTCGAGTACTCGAACCCTGTGTAGCTGAGCCCGTAGCCGAACGGGTACAGCGGCACGGTTTCCATGTACATGTATGTGCGTTTGTTGAACACCTCGTAGTCATCGAACGCGGGCAGTTCACCGGTGGATTTATAGAAAGTGACGGGCAGTCGGCCCGAGGGATTGAAGCTGCCGGTCAGCACGTCGGCTATTGCGTTGCCGCCCTGTTCGCCGGGATACCATGCCTCGACGATGGCCGGGACGTTGTCGTTTATCCAGTTGATGGAAAGCGGGCTGCCGTTGATGAGGACGACGATGGTGCGTGGGTTGTGCTGCAGCACGGATCGGATGTAGTCGCGCTGGTCGCCGGGCAGGTCGAGCGTGTCCTTGTCGTGGCCCTCGCGCTCCTGTTCGAGCCCGATGCCGAGGAACACTATTGCGATGTCGCTTTTTTCGATCATTTCCATTTCGGCGGCGAGTTTCGCGTCGCGGTTTTCCGCCGGGTGGATCCATTCAAGTTTCGCGATCGCGGCGGTGCCTGTTTTCAGATACTCGATGACGAGGTCGTATTCGCGGCCCGCTTCGAGCCCGGCCTCGAACGTGGCGGTCCGGGCGACCTTGTTCGCCGCCTTGACGATGTTGAACGATTCGCCGGCCTTGAAAGCTTTCTTTTTCTCGGGTTTCTCGTTGATCAGTAATTTGCCGTCGAGAAACACCCGCGCGCCGCCTGCGAATGTCAGCCGGAACCTGTGCGAGCCGGAGACGTGGGGCGCGAGCCTGCCCGTCCACCGGACGGAGAACGAGCCGGGAGGGTAGATGGGGTCGGGCGGCTTGTTGATTGTGTCGATGTCGATGGCGGTCTCGATTCTCGTGCCGGATGGGTCGCCGCTGAATTTCTTGTTACCGAAATACTGCGCGGTCAGCCCGTTTTCGCCGTCTTCGGTCCGCAGGCCGGCCCCGGTGACGGGTTTGAAGTCGTCTTCGGTCGGTGCGGGCACCCATTCGGAATGCAGGATTTCGACCGAGCCGCCAAGCCTGTTGCGAAGCCCTTCGAGCGGGTTTACCGGCGGGTTGAGCGGTGAGCCGCTGTAATCGCCGAACCTGCATATCGCCGAGTTCGGGCCGGTGACCGCGATGGTTTTTATTTTGGATAAGTCGAGCGGGAGCAGTTTCCCGCCGCCGGCGTCTTCGTTTTTCAGCAGCACGATGGATTCCTGAGAAGTGCGAAGCGCCAGTTGCTGATGCTCCGGGCAGCCGACCACTTCCGCCGGGATCGAGTTGTAAGGGACCATTTCCGGCGGGTCGAACATGCCGAGCCTCATGCGGGCGAGCATCACGCGGTAGACCGCGCGGTCCACTGTCTCCATATCCGTGAGCCCGAACTTTATCGCGCCGGGCATGCCGTTGGTCATCGTCTTGGTGCTGCCGCATTCGAGGTCGAGCCCGGCGTTCACCGCATGCGCCGCCGCCGCCCTGGTTGATTCGGAATAGGTGTGGTGGTAGATCAGGTTCGACACCGCGCCGCAGTCTGAGACCACGTAGCCTTTGAATCCCCATTCTCCGCGCAGGATGTCGGTGAGCAGTTTTTTGCTGGCCGTGCAGGGGATGGAGTTCACGGCGTTGTACGCGCTCATGATCGAGTACGCGCCGCCCTCGGTGATGCAGGCCCTGAACGCGGGCAGGTAATACTCGCGCAGCGCGCGCTCGGACATTCGGGCGTCGCATTCCAGCCGGTTGTGCTCCTCGTTGTTCGCGACGTAGTGCTTGGGCGATGAGACCGCTTTGAGGTAGCGCGGGTCGTTGCCCTGGAGTCCTTTGACGAACGCGACGCCGATGCGGGAGCTGAGCCAGGGGTCTTCTCCGTAGGTTTCGGCGGTGCGGCCCCAGCGCGGGTCGCGCGCCATGTTGACGGTCGGCGACCAGAACGCGAGCAACCCGCTGTAGCGTGCAACCATTTTTCTGCCATGCTCGTTGTGCCTGCCGCGCGCCTCGTCCGACATCGCGGTGGTGACACGCTGAATCAGGTCCGGGTCCCACGTCGCGCCCAGCGCGATCGCCTGCGGGAACACGGTGAAATTGCCCGGCCTCACGATTCCGTGCAGCGCCTCGTTGCCGAAGTAGTATTCGCCTACGCCGAGCCGGGGGACCGCCTCCTGCGTCTCGCTGAGCAGCATGAATTTCTCTTCTGCCGTCAGTCGCGATACGAGATCGAGAGCGCGCTCCTCGAAGCTCAGGCTCGTGTCGCGGAACGGGAGTGTTTCCTCCGCCGCGAAACATGCGCCGGCGATCACGGCCAGTATAAATGTTAATGGAATTATTTTTTTCAGCATGTCAGTTTATCCTCCACATTGTTCATGAAGATTATAACCGGCGCGGCGGCGCGGTCACGTTTTATTTTAAAGAGACAGAACAAACCGGCGGGCGGCGTGTCTAAGAGAGTAAAGCCGCTGGAAATACCGGACATGGAAAACATCAGGCTGCACGAAACCGCCGGCGGGCGAAAACGCGGGGGGAATCCATGAGAAAAATTAACAGTCGCGCAGTATTCGCGGCGCTGATGTTTGTGATGGTGGCGCTGATCGGGCCGGCGGCGAGGGCGGACGGGATGCTGGTGCCGGGGCCGTGGCCGCCGAAGAAGCCGATCGACAGGATCGAGCCGATGTTCGGGATAAAGTATCATCATGTGAATGTGCGGATCGATGACCAGGCCGCGCGGACGGACGTCGACCAGGTGTTCGAGAACAACTCGCATCGCGACATGGAGGCGACGTACCTGTTCCCGATCCCGGAGAAGGCGTCGATAACGGATTTCCAGATGGATGTGGACGGCAGGATGACCGAGGGGCGGGTGCTGGACAGGGACGAGGCGCGGAAGATCTACGAGCAGATCGTCAGGTACAGGAAAGACCCCGGGCTGCTGGAGTACGTCGGGCGCAACCTTTTCAAGGCGCGTGTGTACCCGGTTCCGGCGCGGGGCGAGAAGCGGATCAAGCTGTCGTACAACGAACTGACCGCCGCGCAGGACGAAACCTACAGGTATGTTTACCCGCTGGGCACCGAGCGGTTTTCGACGCGCAAGCTGGACTCGGTTGTCGTGACGGTCAACATCAATACATCTTTTCCTTTAAAGAACATATACTCGCCGAGCCACAGGATCGATGTGCGCCGCACGGGCCGCAACAGCGCGGAAGTCAGCTACGAGGAGAGCCGGACGCTGCCGGACCGCGATTTCGAGCTGTTCTACTCGGTGTCGCGCGACGACGTGGGGATGACGCTGCTCACGCATAAGACATACGGCAGGGACGGGTATTTCATGCTGCTGGCATCGCCGGATGCAGACAGCGGGAGCGACGTCTCCGTCGAGAAGGACGTGATATTTGTCTTCGACCGCACGGGCAGCATGTCGGGCGAGAAAATCGAGCAGGCGCGCAACGCGCTGAAGTTCTGCATCAACAGCCTGAAACCGAGAGACAGGTTCAATGTCATCCCGTTCAACAAAGCGCCGGACCCGTTGTTTGAGACGCTCGAAACGGCGAGCAGGGATAACGTCGCGAGGGCGTTGAAGCTTGCGGGAAACCTGAGCGCGACCGGTGGCACGAACATCGACGAAGCGCTGCGCACCGCGTTCGAGATCGCCAACCATTCAACACGGCCCGGGCGGCCCTTATACGTGCTGTTCCTTACCGACGGGCTGCCGACGGTCGGCGAGACGGATATGAAAGACATAATCGAAAACGCGCGGGACAGGGCGACGCGCGGGCTGAGGCTTTTCGTGTTCGGCGTGGGCTACGATGTAAACACGCACCTTCTCGACAGGCTGTCGGAGGATCACGACGGCGCGAGCGAGTACGTCAGCCCGAACGAGGATATCGAGGTCAAGGTCAGCGATCTTTACCGCATGATAGCGGAGCCGATGCTGACGGATGTAAAGATAGATTTCGGCGCGATGGAAGCATACGACATTGTGCCGCTCAGGTACGCGGACATATTCGGCGGCAGGCAGCTTGTTGTGACGGGCAGGTATCGCAACGAGGGCGAGACGAAGGTGCGGCTGAGCGGTTACTCCGGGGAGAAGCGGCGTGAGTTCGTGCTGCGGCGCAACACGCGCGGCGGGCGGCACGATTTCATCCCGGGTCTGTGGGCGGCGCGGCAGATCGGCGTGCTGCTCGATGAGATCAGGCTGCACGGCGAGAACCGGGAGCTGGTCGATGAGATCGTGCGGCTCAGCAAGGAGTTCGGGATCATAACCGAGTACACGTCGTTCCTGGTCGAGGAGCCGGAAACTGTTTTCGCGGGCGCGGCGTTTCAGGAGCAGATATCGGAAAAGGCCGAGAAAAAAATGAAATCCGCCCGCAGGGAGAAATCCGGGAGCTGGGCGGTGGCGCAGAGCAAGAATATTAATACCATGAAAGAGATGAAGGCTGCGCCGGAGGAAAAGAAGATGTATCTTGATAAAGACGAGAACGTCGTGACGGTCGAGAATGTTAAAAACGCATCCGGCAGGACGTTTTTCCTGAAGGACGGCGTATGGATGGATTCGGCGTACAGTGACGGGATGCGGGTGATAAAAGTGAAGCCGTTCAGCGAAGCGCAGTTCGAACTGCTGAAGCGCGTTCCCGAGCTGAACAGGTATTTCTCGATCGCGGACAGGGTGCTCGTGGTGGTCGGCGATGTGGCGGTCGAGATTTCGGAACAGGGCGAAAGCAACCTGAGCGAGGGCGATTTCAAGGCTGTCGAGAGCAATAGAGACTCGCTTCTCTGACCGGGTTGCGCGAGGGCAGGGGCGTGGCGTCGATATAAGTGGTGAGCGTCAGGATGAGGTCAATATATATGCGGAGGTTCCCGTCCGCAACGGGCGCGGGGTTCAGGCCCCGCGCTTTTTTTTATTCTGATCGCCGGGCAGTCACTGGCGGGTCGTTGCCGGGACACGATCCGGGATTGAACTGCAAATTCCGGTCATGTACCCGTCCACTCCAGGACGGCCTGGGGGGGGGGGGAGCTTTTCGGGACGTGTTGAAAAGACACAAAAAAGAACAAAGATTCGCACGCACAAAGAACGGCGCTTTGTACGTGGCACACCGGAGGATATTTTTACACTAGGGATTGGATACCTGCCTTCGCAGGTATGACAACGATAGGAACAGTGATGACAAAGGCCTCCTGTGTGGGAATGCCCGGCGGAACGCTCCGCGTTCATTAATTCAAACTGTCAGTTACATAACACCATTCAACTTCGGGCGCAGAGCGCCCGGCTATTGCGTTACGACGCAGAGCATCGTAACGAGAAATAAAAATGTATCTTTGAGAGTTTGTCATCCTGAGCGTAGCGAAGGATCTCTTTTCCTGATATGTATTTTGTTGTCATTCTCGACGGAGATCGGGAATCCAGGGGGCCGGGACGGCCAGGGGGTGAGCTTTTCGGGACGTGTTGAAAAGACACAAAAAAGAACAAAGATTCGCACGCACAAAGAACGGCGCTTTGTACGTGGCACACCGGAGGATATTTTTACACCAAGGAATGGATTGCCGCGTCCGAGGTAATGACAGCGGGGAAGGTTTCATTTCTATCGTACAGCGTTACAAGGCGTATATTCTGCGCTCCCGCCCGGGACGACAGGAGCAATTAACTTCGGGGCGCAGAGCGCCCGGCTATTGCGTTACGACGCAGAGCATCGTAACGAGAAAAGTATTTTCAAGATTGAGCCGTCCACGAAGCGAGAACGTAAAACGACAAAAAGCGGCCGGAGGCCGCCGTCATTCCGGCATGTTGTAAGCCGGAATCCAGAGAAGACATTCACACTTCAGCGGGTGGCATTTCATGTGGATTACCCGTAAAAGGTCGAGCGAATCACACGCGCGGCGGTCGCCGCGCGTGTGATTCGCGCTCAAGAAGTTTTGCGGGGATTTTCAAGGGGGGCTTTTTCAAAAGCCCCCCTTGAACCGCCGGAGGCCTATTCGGCCTGGGCCGCCGGGCAATGACAGAGCAAAAGACACATTAAGGTATATTCACAAATACAAACCATCCATGAAGTGAAAACATAAGAGGACAAAAAGCGACAGCAGGCCGCCTGCTATTCACGCTCGGCGGGTTTGATCTCCAGTATTCTTTCCATCGTTTTCATGAAGTCGGCATAATTATTAATGTAGAAATCCATCGCCTTCGAGAAATCTTTTCCCACGATTATGCCTTCCGAAAACAGCAGCCCGATTTCGAGTTTATCGTTAAGGATGTTCAATGATGAAAAAAGGATTTCCCGCTCTTTGCGCGGCATCTCGGAAGCCATTGCGCGGAAGACGTTTTTCGCCCTCGGCTGGTATATCCAGAAATACATGAGGTCGAGAGCGTTGAGGATCATGATCCTCGACAGGTATGGGTTTTTCTCCTGGATTTTTTTCCGGGCCGCAACGGGGTTCCGGAGCATTTTCTCTACGTTTTCTTCCGGGAACATAATCTCGATTCCGGCATACGCATCCAGAATCTGGGGCATCTTTTTTTCGTAGTCGAGTTTCCGCGTCGTTATGTGCCTGTTCCTGTCGGCTATGCCTTCGATGAAGCCCGCCACGAGGTCGGAAGACGCTTTTGATATTATCGCGGCCCATTTCTGGAGAACATCCTCTACGCCGGCGACACCGGCGGCCCCGAGGATGGCCGCGATCAGCGAGTTGAGTATTATAGCTATCGGGATCGATATGATCGTTCTGAAGAAATTGCCCGCCGCGGCCTGTTTCGGAAGCCCCCGGACAATGTTGTGCGATGATATGTAAATACCGTTCACGAGCGCCATTATGCCGTAGAGCGCGATCGTGTTGTTCCCGGCGTTGATTCCCATGCCGCGGTCCAGCAGGATTGTTTTCACGAGGTAATCCAGCAGCGGGACTGAGAACCCCGTGTACAGCAGCGAATCCGCGATCCTTTCCCAGCTCACGAAATTGTTCCACGCGCGCGCGGAATTGTGCCGCAGCCCCTTTCCCGCGAGCACGGACTGGACGATGTTTCGAAACCCCGTTATTCCAAACCAGATGAAAGCCCCGAAATACGCGAGAAGGAACCAGTCCTTCGTGAGCGCGAAAGTCAGAAATGCCGGAATGAATCCTATGAGGACCTTTGAAATGTTTTTTATCCCGGTGTTCATGTATTCGTGTGAAAGCCGGGCATGCGGTTTGCCTTCGTTTCCCGCGTGAGCTTCCCGGTGTTCGATCGTGTGCCTGCCGAGCGCGACGACGTTTCCGTCGCAGGATATCTCCGTGTTTATGCTGTCGAAATCCCAGTCCTCGATTTTTTTATAACCGGCGTTGTGCAGGCCCGGGATATTTCTTAAAAACGCGATGGTCCTGTTGTATGCGTCGCTGTCTCTTTCGACCGGGGAGAACCTGATCTGCCTGGAAACCTTCATCCGGACCGGCGTTTTTTCGAACGACCCGGCGGCTGTGGAGACGACATGGTCCACTCTGCGGGGCAGGGTGTCGAGCACGGCGAGCCCCATTCCGTTGAACCGCTGCGACCTGCTTGCGGAATCGCTTCCGATCCTTGTTTTCAGCGGCATGCCGCGGTAAAAAGCTTTGAATTTCGGCATGTTCGAAAGTATTGTTTTGAGCCGCGCTATTCTTTCTTCATCCGCTCCGTCCGTGTTGTCATATTCCCGGTGAATTATATCGAGGATGATGCGTTTCAGCTCGATGGGATTCCAGCGGTTGATCGCCAGCCTCAGATCGTTTATCTCGCGTATCGAACCTGTTTTCCCGAGCGTGTGGTCTTTCATGTTGAAGATTTCGATGTGCGTGATCCTGCCGGAACAATCGTATAGAATCTCAAGAACGTCTGCGGATGAAAGCCCGCTCAGGTTCAGCACAATCCGTGATCCTGTCCTTATGCGCTTGAGCATCTCGACGAGCTGCGCGGGCGACATTTTCAGAATGTCGGGCTGATTGCACGGGTCGCCGGGGTTGTGCGGGTTGGACAGCCCGGGATTGATGGACGACTTCAAGAACCTTTCGTAGATTGCTTTCTGGTCAATATCGCGCAGCATCCGGGTGGCGCTGTCGAGCCTGGCCCTGTTGCGGGCCGAGCCGTCTTTCTGAAAATCCGATTTGATGCCCGCGGCGAGCCGTTCGATGTTTTTTGTAATGAAGTCCGACAGGTGGACAACCGCCGGCTGCCCGTGTGCGACAAACTGCGTGAATTCGGATTCCGCAAGGAGCGGGATTTCCAGCCCGTATTCTTCTGCAAGGGTATGGCGGTGCCTGCTGTTGAACTCGTTCAGAAGCGAAAATATGTATTCGCTGTTCAGGGATGAGACTTTTCCGGACTCGCTGAAAAGGTTGTTTATTTTGTCGCTGTTCAGGAACTCGACGAAACTTTCCGTGCCGGTGAATCCGCGCGGCAGCCATATAAGGTTGGCGTATTTGTTTCTGAACCGCGCGGAGAATTCGATTCCGACCCTCGCCTTGATTCCCATTATCTCCGCGGCGTTCAGCAGTTCACCGGCGATTTCGGGGCGAACGAAATTGTAATATATAACCGTGATGAATCTTACGCCCTTGATCCATGCGTCCATAACGAGGTGCGAAGGCGATTTCATTCCCTTCGTGCTCGAGTCGTGAATGTGGCCGTCGAACGCCACCTGATTCCATTCCTCGGGCATTTCGAGCAGATGATATCTTTTCAGCAGGGCGCGTACAACATTCGGCTTGCCGTTTGCCGCTGCCCTGAAATCGTGCGCCAGTTTCAGCATTTGCAGTTCATCGTCGCGCTCTCTTATCAGCCGTTTCATGATCTGGATGAGTATTCTCGCAGCGTTGATCCTGAGGTCGCCGGTCGAACAGAAGACCACTTCCTGCTTCAGCGCATTGAGCGCTTTCAGCCGCTCGGCGGGGGTTCCGATGTCGAGGTTTTTGAGCACGTTGACAACCGCGTATGCGATTCTCAGCTCGCGGAACGCCGCCATTTCTTTTATCCCGTGCGGGTGCAGGTTGGGGTTGAACAGCCGCTTGAGATCGCCGTGAGATCGCTGCCTGTTCAGAACGTCGTCTACGATTTCTATCAGCCTGTAGTCCTGTCTGTCGAAGAAGGAAGATGAAATTTCATTGTTCATGTCATACAGGCTCCCGGGCGATGATAAGCAATTAAGCCGGCGCGTGTGCCGAAACTGGAAAGAGCGTTCATAAAAGCGAACCCCGATACAGTTTTCAATCTGTAGCTTCTCGTGGAAATATTTCCGGATAGCGCGGGAACCTATCCACGCGGAGCAGCATATATTAATTGTAGTATAAACGGCAAAAAAGTTTAGAGGCCGACAAAATTATTGTGCCGTATCAGAGCGCTATGTAAGCCATCAGGCCTTCGATGCCTTCGAGCGGCATGCGCTTGAATCCCTCGGCGATCCGACCGGTTTTCGGGTGCTTCTTCGATAGCTGCCTGAGCAGCGGAAGCCCCTGTTCCTCGTCCGGCACCAGCGCGGCGAACTGTGACTGGTGGCACGCGAGCGCTTTAAGTTTTGCCGGCAGATAGTCCTCGGTCTCCACCCATGTGTCCGGCTGATCGGTCTTGAAGAAATAAAGCTCATCCACCGCCCAGGGTTCGAGACCCTGTTCGAGCAGTTCAGGGTAGGCGAGCACTATCTTCGAGCCGATACGCGCGTACATCGACTCGCGGCCCGCGACCGTGTGGTCCGGGTGCAGCTCATACCTCAGCCACGGGTCGAACGTCGCCAGTATATGCGGCTTGAACCGCCTGATCTCAGCCGCGATCCGCATGCGAAGTTCGGGGGTCGCCGTAAGGCCGTAATCGGGGTAGTCGAGGTAGATTGTTTCTTTCACGCCGAGCGCTTTGTTGGCCGCGTTCTGCTCTTTTTTTCTGAGCGCCGCGAGTTCCTCCATCGTGATCCCGCCTTCATCCGCGCCCAGCGCGCCGTCCGTGCAGATCAGGTATGTGATCTCCGCGCCCTCGGCGGCCCACCGCGCAACAGCGCCGCCACAGTAATAATCCGCATCGTCGGGATGCGCCGCCGATACAAGTATTCTTTTGCCTTTCATATCCATCACCCCGCCGGTTCCGTTTCAAGTTCGCATCGTTTCGCCGTGTACAGGCGATTGCTTTCCGCAGTTCCGTTTATGGATAACCGTGTAATAAAAAGTTGCTGATATCTCTTCGGCAATCATCATACGGCACTGCGGTTTATCTGCGATGATACTTAGTATATTGATCCGCAGGGGCCGGGACAAGTAAAATCGGCTCCGGCGCCGCGCCGCCGGGCGCGGACAAGCTTGAAAACGCGGGCAAGACAGCATGCGCGGGATTATGGTAAAATAAGCTGCCGGAACCTGCGGGGGCTGTTTGCAACGGGTTCGCGGCGGGATGATGAATTGTTTCCTTATCGATACAAACGGGCCGGAGTATCAGGGCCTGCAGGAAAGGAGCCCGGGAGTTGTTGCCCCCCCCGGGGTATCGGAAATTGGCCAGACAGACATCTATGTTCGATGCGGGTGATGTTTATATCGAGCCTGAGCCGTATGTGAATCACGGGTTGTTCTCAGGCAGGGTGCTTGAGCGCGGGCTGAAAAGGTCGCGGGCGCTGTTCCCGGAAGGGCTGGGCGACGAGCTGCCGGTTTCTGCCCGGAAGGGTGATCCACGCCCGGTGCTGGAGCTGCTCGGCTACAGGCTCGGGCGCGCGGAGCAGGGCTGCGATGTGATGCGCCGGTCGGCAAAGGGAAAACCGTATGCGGTGCTGGTTACGGCTGACCCGGAAGATTTGAAGCATGCGGCGTGCCTGTTGCTCGCGATGAAGCGCGAGGGCGCGCGCTGGGGGGTGCTGAGCGACGGGCGGCGCTGGCGGCTGTACCGCGAGGGGCTGCCGGGCGGTGTTGAAAGATACTTCGAGGTGAAGCCGAAGGAGCTTGATGTTGAAGGGCTGAAGGTGTTCGCGAACGTGTTCGGCAACCTTGAGGCGGTGAGCAGGCGAGGGTTCGCCGACAGGCTGTGGGCGGATACGTCGGAAAGGGTTGCCGTGCTGAAATCGGAATTGCGCGACAGGGCGAGGATGGCCGCTGCGGCTATCTGCCGCGGGTTTTACTTCGAGGAGCAGAAGACCACCGGCGCGGTGCCGACACCCGAAGCGCTGGAGATGATTTACAAGCATGCGCTGATTCTGATTCACAGGCTGGTTTTCATATACATGGCGGAAAATGCAGGCGTGCTGCCGGGCGAGGGCGAGCGGTACAGGACGGAATGCGGACTCTGCGGATTGTCCGGGCGCGTGGACGACCTGCTCAAAAAGACTAAAAACAAGACAGATTTGAAATACACGATATGGGATTCTCTGCGCGGGCTGTTCGAATGCCTGCATCATGGCGATGAGGATTTACAGATACCCTGCCAGGGCAGCGTACTGATGGATCCGAACGCGCATCCTTTTCTTCAGAACAACAGGGTGCCGGACCGATTTTTTGCCGAAGCGATACTGAACCTGTCCATCCCCGGCGGTGGAAGCAACAGCGCGGGCGGCGGTTATGCCGAGCTTGACGCTGCTGATGTGGTCGAGGCGCTTTCGCCGCTGACGGGCCTGAGGCCGGTGTTCGCGGAAGATCCGATGGTGCTTGTCGAGTCGAGCGCGGGAGAGCCGCCGGTGTGGATGCCGAAAAAGCTGGCGCGCTGGAAGAAAGTGCTCGTGTCGGTGTCGCGCGGCGAGATATATCTGGAGGAGATAGAAGCGCCGGCCGGGAAACCGGCGGCTCGTGATGTAGCGGAGCTTTACGCATATTCACTGCTCGCGTGCGGCGGCGGCGGGGCGATGCCGATGTTTCTTCCTGAAAGCGGTCCGGGGCATGCGCTGGTTCGCGCCGCGGATACAGCCGCGCTGGTTCGCGCCGCCGAATCCGGCGGGGATTACAATTCGATCCTGCTGGAGCTGATGCAGCGCGTGTATGTGCTGGACTCGAACCCGTTGAACATCGATCTTGCGCGGCTCGGGGCGTGGCTGCTGACAATGGGAGACAAACCGCCGATATACCTTGAACATAATATTCGTGTCGGGAACGCGCTCTGCGGGGCGATGCCGGGAGACGTGGAGGGGATCGCGCCCGAATCGGATTATTCCGTGCCGAAGCTCCGCCAGTGGGCGCACGAGGTCGCGCAGGTCAGGAATCGCAGCCGCGGCGGGCTTGCCGGGGTTCGGGCCTGTGAATCCGGGTTCCGAAAAATCGAGCGACGGATAGAAGCCGCGCACGGTTCGCCGGACTTCTGGGTGGCTTCCGGGCTGTTCAGCATCGAGAAATTCCGGGAATGCGCTGTCGATCTCGAACGTGAGCGCGAGTGCATGCCACTCATTGGAGAGTCGCGCCTGACGGTTCACCTGCCCGCGCGGTTCCCGGAGGTGTTTTATTCCGAAGAACGCTACAGCGGGTTCAGGAACATACTACTCATGCCGACGGCGCGAAGGCCGCTCACAGGCGAGGAGCGCGTTTTTCTACGCCGCAGGATCGGGCAGACCGGTGTTCTGAGCGTGTCCGATGCAGCCGTGCGGCGCTATCTTGAAATCCTCGCGCCCGGCGGTTCGATGGGTGTTCTTGTGCAGGCGCGGTTCCTGAAATCCGCACGCGCAAAAGCGCTGACCGCATGGCTGAACCGGAACGCCGATATTCTTGAAACCGGAACTGAAAAACTCATCGACGGATACGTGATGATCCGGATCATAAAGAAGTGATTTCAAGCCCGATCCATCCATGAATAGGGCATGTGTTTTTTCGCACTCCAAATTAATCGCATGTGTTTACACGCACAAAGAACGACGTTTTGTGCATGGCACACTAAAAAATATTTTTACTCATTCCCAAGCTCCTATTTATAGACTCCGCGTGGGAATGCCGCCGGGTGCCACCCACAACCCTGTTGTGGGTGATTGCTGAATGGCGCATTAAGGATTGGATACCTGCCTTCGCAGGTATGACAACATGGACAGCACGCACAAAGAACGACGCTTTGTACGTGGCACAAAAAAGAATATTTCTACTCATTCCCATGCTCCTATTTATAGACTCCGCGTGGGAATGCCGCCGGGTGCCACCCACAACCCTGTTGTGGGTGATTGCTGAATGGCGCATTAAGGATTGGATACCTGCCTTCGAGGCTGTTGAAAAAGTCGGGATTGCCGCGTCATTCGACATGCGACAGGCATGTCTCGCTCCTCGCAATGACAGAACAAAAGACACATCTAAGGTATATTTATAAAACAGGCTGTCCACGAAGAGAGTACATAAGAGGACAAAGAGCAGACCGGCCTGCCTCCTCGCAATGAAAGAGCAAAAGACACACTAAGGTGTTTCAAGTATGAGCCATCCACGAAGCCGGAAAGTAAAAGCACAAAGAGCGGTCGGTGGTCGCCGGGCGGTGCCTGCCGTCATTCCGGCAAGTATTTGGCCGAAATCCAGCGTGCGGAGGGGAAGAACTTTACAGTTATTCGGAGGCCACGGCATCGGAGCTCTTGGCCGGGTTGGGCCAGAGCGGTTTGCCGTCCGCGGAGAGCCGCAGCAGAAAATAGACCGGGTCGCCTTCCGGGCCCAGCGTTTCGGACGAAGCGGCGATCACAAACGAGCCGTCGGCCAGTTCGATAGCGTCTGCCGCCAGATCGTCGCCGGAGCCGGTGGATTCATAGCTCCATATCAACTCGCCTGACTCGCCGAGCCTGGCTATCCAGATGTTATGAGAACCGGCGGTCATTTCTGCAGTTCCGCCTCCGGCCAGGTAGCCGCCGTCCGCGCACTGGAAAAAGAAAGCCGGGTCGCAGGACTCGAAATCGAAAGGCGTTTCCCAGAAAATAGAACCTTCCGTGTCCAGTTTCATCAGGCTGAAAGAAGGTGCCGCGTATTCGCCGCCGGTAATGAAAGAAGCAGCGATAAGCCAGCCGCCTTCCGAATCCGCGCTGATGAAGTAAGTGGAGCCGCGGTAAATGTCGGCGAGCCCGATCTGCCATTCGAGGTTACCGTCGGGCAGTAACCTGGCGCACCAGAGAGAGGCCTCGGTCGCGTCATAAGCGTATTCGCTTCCGGCAAGCAGGTATCCGCCTTCGACAGTCTGTGTCGCGAACGAGATTTCGCGGTTCAGGTCGCTTTGCAGGTTTGCAAGCCAGACTTCGTTTCCCGACCTGTTGAGGCGCATCAGCCGAACGGATGTGCCGCCCGCGCCGTATGTGCCGGTTTCGCCCGCGAGCGCGTATCCCCAATCGGAGACTTCCAGCAACTCAGACGTTTTTTCAGTATCCGCCCCGCCGTAAGTTTTCTGGAGCTTGATAGCGGAATTTTCATCGAGCCGCATCAGCCAGAAATCAGGGTTTCCGCTGTAAGAGCTCGTTGTGCCGCCGGCTATGAAACCGCCGTCGTGTGTGGGATGGATCGACGAAATTTCATCGATTCCACCACCGCCGAATACCCATTCTTTTGCAGGCCTTGCCTCAGCGTCCAGCCTGAACAGTTTGAAATCGACCTGCGCTGCCACATCGCAGTCGCTGTTGCCGGCGAGATAGAACCCGTCTTCCGGGGCGGGCATCACCGCGACAGCTCGGTTCCAGCATCCTTCTCCGAGTGTTCTGCCGTGAAGCGGCATACAGCGGCCCGCGTCGCAGAACGCATCGTCCCCGCAATCAAGCACCGGCTCCTGCGCCTCGCCGCATGAATCCATACGGCAGACGCTTGTTCCGCAACATCCCAATCCCGCGTTCGGCTCGCATTCTTCTTCCGGCGATCTCCCCGCGTTTTTTGTGCTGCATCCCGCGAGAACAAGAATGAGAAAGAGGATAACTGTTAATTTCGCATATTTCATAAAACGTGTTTTCCCTGCAATGTGATTCTAATCGCGGCCCGCCGGTTTGTCGAGTGACACGACCCGCGTGCGGCATATCAACCGGCAACTCGGCAGAAGGACGGAAAACCGCGATAAGGCCAATACTGATGCGCCGGGTGACATGCACAAGCTTTGCTCTGTGCATGGATCAGCAGCAACAGTATGTTTCCTCGCCACTCACTTGCTGTTCCTTGCATTATCAGCCTTATCACGATTTTCACACCTGCACTGTTGAGAAATGCAGGTCGGCAGTGATGCGCGTCTGTTGATGAAACTTTCAAAATGTTTCTATTAAAATACAGGGATAATCAACACCGCTTGTTTACAGGGTATGCATGAAATATAATTTGCTGAAGGCCGTTTGTTGAAACAGGGTATTGATAAACGAAGTGTACAATATACGATTGGTGAGACAGACCCCGGTAAATAGCCTGCGGAACCGCCGTAACCGGTCGGTCGGCAGGCGGCCAAAAGGAGAGAGGGCACAGGAAAAGACAGTTGTGATTCTATTGCGCAGGTAGTGAAATCCCGTAAATACATTTATGTGAACAAGGTTCATTTCACGTAATAACCGGAATAAATCACATGAAGCAGCTGTAACAGGCCGGCTGTCCGGTCGATGCTCCGTCGCTGAATGGATTCTCGGAAGAACGGCAACAACAATGTCCTCGACGACACGAGGATAGGGCGTCTGCTGCTGAAGCTGTCGCTGCCCGCGTTTGTCGGCATTTTTGTAATAACGCTGTACAACGTAGTGGACACGGTGTTCATCGGCAGGTATGTAGGGCCGCTCGGGATTGCCGGGTTGTCGATTGTGTTCCCGCTTCAGATGTTGTGCATGGGGGTCGGTCAGCTTGTCGGGATCGGCGGCGCGTCGCTGATATCGAGGATGATCGGTGCGGGCGACGAAGACACTGCGGAGAGAACGCTCGGGAATTCGATATCGATAATTGTCGTGCTGTCGATCCTGATAACGGTTGTGGGGCTGGTCTGGATAAAGATGTGGCTGCGGATCATGGGCGCGACGGAGACGATCATGCCTTATGCGATCGATTATCTCCGGATAATACTGCCGGGATTTATGTTTCACATAGCGGCTATGTCTCTCAACGGCCTGATACGCGCGGAGGGCAACGCGAAGATTCCGATGATCGGGATGATGGTCGGCGCGATTTCGAATATCATCCTGGACGCGGTTTTCATCATCAAGTTCGGGATGGGAATCCGGGGCGCTGCGATCGCCACGGTTATCGCCCAGGTCATGTCCGCCGTGTATATAACCAGCTATTATTTTTCAGGCAACAGCTATCTCAAGCTGAGGATGTCTCATTTCAAATTCGATTTAAAAGTACTCGGCCCGATATTCGCGATCGGCAGCGCTTCGTTCGCGAGAACACTTGCAACAAGCCTGTCGGCGGTAATCATAAATAATCTTCTAAGCACGCACGGCGGCGATGTCGAAATTGCAGTCTACGGGATCGTAAACAGGATAGTAATGTTCGCGCTCATGCCGGGGGTTGTGATAGGGCAGGGACTTCAGCCGATTCTCGGCTTCAACTATGGCGCGAAACGATACCTTATGGCTTTCAGGTCCGTCAAAATCGCTATCGTGTCGTCCACCTTGCTGTGCTCGGTCTCGCTTGTAATCATCCACCTGATCCCCGGCCCGATCGTCGGGATATTCACAACCGACCCGGACGTGATCCGGGCGGGCATTCATGCATCCCGGATCGTTTTTTCAATGATGTTTGTCGTAGGATACATTCAGGTCGGGTCGCTTTATTTCCAGTCGGTCGGCAAGGCCGTGGAGTCGTTCATTACGGCGATTTCGCGCACGATCCTGTTCCTCATCCCGCTGGTGCTGATACTGCCTTCGTACATGCAGCTCGACGGGATATGGTTTGCGTTTCCGATCACCGATATTCTCACAGTGTCCCTGACTGCGCTGTTGTTCGCGCCGCAGTTGAAAAAGCTGAAAAGGCTCGGTAAGCAACAGGCTCGCGATGCGGACGCGGCACGATAGCAGTTGTCTGGCTCCGGCGTGATGCGCGGGCAGCCGGCCCGCGGAAAGCCGGGATTGCCGCGTCGTTCGACATACGACAGGCATGTCTCCCTCCTCGCAATGACAGACCAAAAGATACATTAAGGTATTTTCAAGATTGAGCCGTCCACGAAGTGAGAACGTAAAAGAACAAAAAGCAGGCTGGCCTGCCTCGCAATGACAAAACACACTAAGGTGTTTCAAGTTTGAGCCGTCCACGAAGTGAGTATAAAAAGAAGCCTTTTTTGGAGTGCGGCGATTCATCGCCGCGTTGTTTTATTACGTGCCGGTAATGAATTCCCGGCTATGAAAGCGAAAATGAATTATCACACCCCAAATAAACCGCGCATGATGCAACATTCATCGTTACGATGCTCCGCGTCGTAACGCGATAGCCGGGCGCTCTGCGCCCGAAGTTGAAGAATGGTGATATGTAACTGAC
>Ga0116162_10000546_pt1 | contig 26936 bp, 21 predicted proteins | sample AD_UKC105_MetaG_FD_89875 | JGI IMG/M metagenome (GOLD analysis project Ga0116162, IMG submission 89875) | Active sludge microbial communities of municipal wastewater-treating anaerobic digesters from Hong Kong - AD_UKC105_MetaG | ecosystem: Engineered > Bioreactor > Anaerobic > Digestate...
AATCGTGATAACACCTATCCTACTGCGTTGCGGCGTCGGTTCGGGATCGGTCACATACGCAACAGTATGCTCCCTCACCACTCCCTCGCCGCGCCTTGTATTACAGGCATTATCACGATTTTAACCTGCGCTGGTGAGAAATGCAGGCTAAACCTTTGTGTTTTTGCCGCGAGTGAAGCAACCGTTCCCCGAACCGTCTCGCCGGGGTATGAGGCCGGCTGCAAATCGCTTTTTTCGGGCCTCCGCATAGTTTATTAGAATACAGACACTTTGTTTCAGCGTTCCGGCTTTGCGATACTTTGACTTATTTCTTCAATTTCCTCGGTCGCGGCCTACCCCGGATTTCTCACAGAGAAATCCGGAAAATCGTGATAACACCTATCCTGCTGCGTTGCGGCGTCGGTTCGGGATCGGTCACATACGCAACAGTATGCTCCCTCACCACTCACTTGCTGTTCCTTGTATTATCAGCCTTATCACGATTTTAGCCTGCACTGGTGAGAAATGCAGGCTAATGCTCGCGCAGTTTCATTCCTCAGTAAACAGAACAGCGCAGAGGCGGTGAATGTTCCGGAAAACGCAATTCCCTGTGATATGAGAAGCTGAATATATTTTTGATGAAATGTTTTCGGACGGCATTCGAGTAACTACAATATCGAAATCGGGGCCATGGCGGTGATAAACCGACCGGCAGCCCGCATCGAGGATCTTGCAATGGAAATGTTTTCGGAACCGCGATTCTATTTTTTCATGTTTTTTCTGCTCGTCGCGAATGTGGCAGAGGCAGTCACCGGGTTCGGCGGCATCATCATCGTCGTAACCATCGCGGCGAATTTCTACGATATTCCCTGGCTTGTTGTGCGGCTGGTGCCGATCAACCTGTTGCTGAGCATATACCTTGTGGCCAAGCACCGCAGCAAAGTAGACGGCAACGAGCTTATCGGCGGGGTGTTGCAATCCATACGTCAGAAAAAGCTTGTCCCGTTCAGGGATCTGATCTACGGAATACTCCCGTCTGCGATAATCGGCATGGTGGTGGGAATCGTTGTTTTTAACAGTGTGGAGATCGAATCGCTCAAGCTCGCATACGGGGTGTTCGTTCTCTCGTTCGCAGTAATCGAGCTTGTTAAGACGGTGAGATTGCCCGAAGATATAAAACTGCCGCCGCTGTCGAGGATAAAATCGGCAATCTGGTTATTCGGAGGCGGGCTGATGCAGGGCATATACGCATCCGGCGGTCCGATGATCGTTTACTACTCCAGCCGAAAAATGTATGACAAGGGTGTTTTCCGCGCCACGCTTTCGGTGCTATGGACCGTGCTGAATCTTTTCATAATGATAAGCCATATAGCTTCGGGGCTGTATAATACTGAAACGCTGATATCGATTGCTTCGCTGCTGCCCGCGCTCGTGGTGGGTATCTGGCTTGGCGAGATCGTGCATCGCAGGGTAAACGAGCGCCTCTTCCGGATCGTTGTGTTCTCGATTCTCGTTTTCGCCGGCGCGTCGCTCACCTACAGCGCGGTCAAAGTCTTCTTCTGATATAAACCGGGTTGTCTGTGCCGAAAAACACTTCCTTTGCAACTGTCATTGCGATGCGGCTACCAACCGCTTCTTGTCCTCTTACGTCCCACTTTTGCGAATGGCTCATGCTTAAAACACCTTAGTGTGTCATTGCGAGGAGGGAGGCGGGCCTGTCGCCCGGCGAGCGACGCGGCAATCTCGACTTTTCGTTGCCCGTTTCGGGGACACGATCCGGAATTGAACTGCAAATTCCGGTCATGTCCCCATCCACTCGCGTTTTCGTTTTCTGTTATTAATTTCTCTCTCAGTCATTACGTTTCTTCCGGCGTTGATCTGTTTCTCCTATTGTCACTCCGTATCTTTCACGCACCCGTCATTCCTGCATGTCTTCAGCAGGAATCCACTGCTTTGCGTATCTTTTCGTCCCGGCGCGGCCTTTTCTGCCTCCTTTAGTTTTTCTTTTTCCTCCGCATTGCACATTGCGCACCTAGTGTGGTAGACCTAATATCTCTTTAAACCACAGCATGGCAGAGCTATAAAAGTTATAATCGTTTGCGGACTTTGTGATTTTTATTATACCTTTTAACTCCTAAGCAAATCATCAATAGTCTTGACAATGCAATTTACCTTTCTCGTTACTGACAAATCACTTGGCAATGTCGTTTTTAAAAACTTTCTGAGAGCAATTCTAATGTCTCCAAATATTTCCCCTGAAGTTGCTCCATACAATGCACTTTCAAGATATCCCGCCCATTCCGTTTCTCCATTTTCTTTTAATCTATCAATTAGATTAATATAATCTTGATATAAATCTTCATTTGATTTATACATATCTACTCTCCCCCCAGTTAAAATGTTGAAAAACCAATAGTTATTAAATTATCTGGATGTGTGACAACTTCTATGCCTTCCTTGCCTAGATTACTTCCTATCCCTGGTGCTTCTCGTGTAATAAACTTTGAACCTGGTTTAATTTTAACAGTGGGAATTTGAGGGACACAATACTTAATTGGGGAAGGATCTCGCCTCGGCGTTCTAACCGGGACGATGGGAGCGGTCAGTCAGAGATTCTTCGGTCGCTGCGCTGCCTCAGAATGACAGAGCGGGGATTTTTCAACAGCCTCCGTCAGCGGGAATCCACTCCTTGATTTATCTCGATTGTGCCACGTACATAGTTCCGTCCTATGTGCGAGCTGTTCTTTTGTGTCTTTTCAGCCCGACCCAATCGAGCAATCCCGCCGGCGCGCATTTCTGTAACTCATCATCAACAACCGGCTTGATATATTCGTGTCCAGACAGTATAATGTCCCGCAATAGCAGCTTTCTTTTACATTACAGGCGTTCCTGTCCATAAAATGATCGGGAGGAAGTTCCTTTATGCCCAAGAAACGGTTCGCAAGCATCATGATAATCTTAATCCTTTTATGCTCATTTCTCTCTTCTGCATCTCCATGTTTCGCCCTTGACAAAGAAACAGAAAACGAAATTCAGAACATGATCTACGATGAACAATATGGAAAGGCAGTGGACTATGTAAACGAACTGCTGGACGAAGACGACAGTGATCCGGCTCTTTGGGATTTCCTGATAAAACTCACAGCAGACTCTTACATAGAAGAAACTTACGATCCGCAGACAGGTCTCTACGCATATGAAGAAATGTATTACCTGCTCGACGAAAATGACGACAAGCAGTTAGAAAGACTTGAAGAACTACCCGGGGAAGTCGAATATGCGTGGACTGAAGCGATCCTGAAATTAACAGATAATTTATCCAATAACCAGGAAAAAAACTTCGAATATCTATTTGGTAATATTGCCCCGTTATTCCTCCACTTCGAAGTGGAATGGTGCCCCTATTGCAAGAAAATGAACGAATCAGTGGAATATTTCGACTCTGAGTATCTCGACCGTGTCGTGACTATCAGAGTCGATGTAGAATACAGCTCGGGCCATCTTAAAAAGAAATTCAATGTCCACAGCTACCCGCTTAATATTTTCATCGACAGAAAAGGAAACGAAGCCAGAATCGGGGGATACATGAACAAGAAAAAACTGTTTGCCGCTTATCTCGCAATAACCGATTTTTTCTACGAAGATTATCTCAATGAAGACGAAACCCTGAAAGAATACATTTACAGAATTTATGAGGAAATAAAGAATGTAAGTGACTCGGAACTTGACGAGATGATTAAGGGTAAGAGGGAACTGTTATTTTCAGATTCGAAATAGGCTTCTAACCCGGATTTCTCTGTGAGAAATCCGGGTTAGTGTGATTTGTTCTGTCATTGCGAGGAGGGAGCAAGGCCAGTCGCCTTGCGAACGACGCGGCAATCCCGACTTTCATGAGTGATCTATATGGAACGTCTGCCGCTGAAGTGAGAATGTCTTATCTGGATTCCGGCTGACTGCATACCGGAATGACGGGCATTGGGGATGAGCCTGTTGTCATTCCTGCGAAGGAGGCTGTTGAAAAAATGTTAACACGGAGAGTTTGTCATCCTGAGCGCAGCGAAGGATCTCGCTTTTGGAGCTTATAATTGAGATTCTTCGGTCGCTACGCTTCCTCAGAATGACAGAGCGGGGATTTTTCAACAGCCTCGAAGGCAGGAATCCATTCCTTAGTGTAAAAACATTTTTCTGTGTGCCATGTACAAAGAGTCGTTCTTTGTGCATGAAAACCATAATGTTTCTTTTCCATGCACGCGCAAACCGCGCGTGCAACAGCTGATGTACCATGCGGCGGCAATCACCAGTCAACATCGAGCTTTCGGTAGAGGTCGAACGGCATACCGCAGGTCATGTGGCGTGGTTTATTGAGACCCCAGGCGATGCCTCCGGTGCAGAAGTATGAAACATTGGCTTTGCCGGTGAGGTAAGGAATGACAGTCGAGTTGCGGCAGATCGACATGTTGGCGAGATATCTTTCCAGCAACAGGTTAAAAACATACGTGGTCCACTGCCGGTCGAATATCCACTTTGTGAAGTCGCGCCACGCCTCGCTGCGGTTAAGGCCTGCAAGCAATGTGTTGACGGCCTGCACGCGTTTTTTATCGAAAGATTCGCCGCCGGATTTGAACACTTCGAGCGCCGAGCAGTCGAGCCTGCCCGCCAGTTGCTCATTAAAATTCTCCCAGCCCAGCGTGTCGAGGATCCTTCGTACCTGGTCCGGGAATGCGCGTAACACCACCACGTCCGGCGGCGCATCATCGGCGTAGGCAGTGACCGGCGCGACCAGCACGCGCGCGGTATCGCGCGGCAGCACGACATCCACCTTGAGGTCCAGTTTCGGATCTCGATCCTTGAACCCCAGCACGACCGGGACCCAGCGGCAGGTCTGTATCGAATCCGGCGTGATCTCCAGCGCCCGCCCATGCCCGGTCGTCGCCTGCCTGACCGCATCGCAGTACGAAACTCCTTCGTAATGCTCACCTTCCGGATAGCCGGCTCCCGAATCAGGTGATATTTTTATTCCAGCCGGCACATAGCCCGCCTTTATCGCGCCCATTGTCATTTTCCTCTCACTGTCGATTTTTCATGAATTCCGCCGCGCCGCCGATCGACTCTCTACTGCTCCTCAGCATCGGAAAATTGAGATAGCCGTGGTTCGACAGCGGGTACGCCGCGCGCGGGAAAAAAGCGGTCTCGACCTCCACGCCCGCAGCCCGCAGCGTGTCCGCAAAATCCACTGACTGGCTGTAAAGCCTGTCGCTCTGCGCCGCAGTTATGAAGCACGGCGGATACCCGCCGGGTATGTTAAAAGCCGGCGACGCCGTTTCCGCAATACGCTCGCCTGCATCTTCGCCGAGAAACGCATCTGTGAACAGCTTCGAAAACGGGAACCCGGAGCCGCGCATCCCATCCACGTCATACACGCCGTAGAACAGGATAAGCCCGCGCACATTACCCGGCGGCATCGCGCCCGCTATGCCCGCCGCGTCGCGCAATCCGCCATCCAGCAACGCACAGGCATACCACGAAGACAGGTGAGCGCCCGCGGAATCGCCGCCGATGAACATCCGGCCCGCGTCGCCGCCGAACCCTTCTGCCCGCTCGATCACAACCGCCATCGCCGCGTCGATATCCCGGAACTGCTCCGGGAACCTGTGCTCCGGAGCGAGCCTGTAATTAAGGCTGAAAACGACGAACCCCCGCGACGCGAACCGGCGGCACGCATTATCGCTCACCGACTTGTCGCCTGTGACCCATCCGCCGCCGTGAATCCATACGAACACCGGGTGCGGACCACCGCCGCCGGGCCTGTAGACATCCATCGCGTTGAGTGGATGAGGGCCGTAGCTTATATCTTTATCGACGCCGCCGATCGACGGCCTGTTCATTCCGTAAACCGGTTTCAACACCGACTCCAGCCCGTCCGCGGCTTTTCTCAACAGCAACGCTTTTTTCATATATGGCTCTCCCCGTGGCTGTGAGTGTGCAGCGGTTTCATCGTTATCGCCTCGCGCGGGCACGCCGCGACGCACAGCCCGCAGCCCACGCAGCCGGATGTCACTGATTTCCCATCGGCAACCGTTCTTGCGCCGAACGGGCACACCGCAACGCAATCCGCGCTGCCGTCGCATTTCCCGGGATCGGTCACCGCAGCCCAGTGTGGCTCGAACATCGGGAACATCTCGTCGCCGAGGTCGCGGTTGATCATGTGGATCGTGCATCCGCAGGTGCAGCAGTTGCAAATCGCGTACTCGGCGCAGCCCGTCGCCGGGCAGTGGTAGAACACCATGTGAAACATGCCGAGCGAGTGACATTCAGTGACGATGCGCTTCGCTTCCGCGCGGTCAATCCTCCTGTAGTTGCGCGGGAATGCGCTCGTGAACGCCTCGTAGCCGGTGCGGATAACGATGTCGGTTTCCAGCGGATGATCACATGCGTGGTTGGTCGCCCTGCACCTGCACGACCCCACCGCGATCTCGCCTTCAACGCTGTCGATATGATTGATGAGCGCCTCGAACGGGACCGCGCGCGCGCGATCGCCGATCGTGGCAATCGGCCTGTAGATGATCCGCCCGGCGATCTCGCGGAACACCCGCGTGCGCCCGATGAACTTCAGCCTGCCGCGAAGCAGCGCGTACGATATTCTGAGAAACGGAAGCTCCATGTACCGCGCAAGCATGAAAAGCGTGCCGCGCTGAACCGGGGTGCCCTCCGCAGTGTGCCTGTGGAAAAGAGACATGCGCCATCCTCCTGTGCCGTGTGGAACCATTATAATCCAAACGAGGCCTGCCGCGCATTGTTTTTCCGCCGCCGCCTGTACGCTCACCCGCCCGCGGGTTAAAATTACAGGGGAACATATCAATGGAAGCAAACATCACAACAGCGCTGCTGCTGACAGCCGCCGCAGGAATGGCAACCGTTCTCGGCAGCTTCATCGGGCTCGCCGTGCGCAACCCCGGGCCGCGGTTCATGAGCTTCACGCTCGGATTCTCAGCGGGCGTGATGGTGCTGGTTTCATTTGTCGAACTGCTGCCGTCGGCCATCGGGCAGATCGGGTTCATCCCCGCGCACGGCGCTCTGCTCGCGGGCATGTTCCTGTATTTCCTGATCGACTACTCGATACCTCATGACTACATAGGCCAGCACGACCACCCGGAGAGTATGCACGAAAACCTGAAGCTTCAGCGCACCGGCCTGCTGGTCGCGATCGGGATCGGGATCCATAATTTCCCCGAAGGGATGGCCACATTCGTCGGCGCACTGCAGGATGTGAATCTCGGAATAGCAATCGCCTGCGCGATAGCGATACACAACATTCCCGAAGGCATAGCGGTGTCCGCGCCTGTGTACGCAGCCACGAAAAGCAGGTCGAAAGCCTTCTGGTTATCATTCCTGTCCGGCGCAACCGAGCCGCTTGGCGCGGCGCTCGCGGCGCTCGTGCTCATGCCGTACCTCAACGAAACAATACTCGGCTGGGTGCTCGCCTCGGTATCCGGCATCATGATAGCGATTTCGCTCGACGAGCTCGTGCCGACCGCGAAAGAATACGACACCGAACACACGCCCATACTCGGCGTGATCGCGGGAATGGCGGTCATGGCCGCGAGCCTCTGGATGCTCAGATAAACCGAAGCGGGCATAAGAAAAGGGACTCTTTCGAGCCCCGGCTTCAATATCGGAATTTCATATTAGTTTCCGAATCAACAGTTACCTGCATCCGGTGATTTTCGAATCCCGTCTTCAGCGGGTTCTTATTCTCTGAAAATCCCTTCCCGGCCCCCACTCGTGATCCACCATTATGCTGAGTATTTCTCCCGTAACGCCATCCACATACACGAAAGCCTCTGTGCCGTCGGCAAGCGTCAACTCGGCTCCGTATGCCGAACCCATCATCATGTTGCTCCTGAAAACCTCGCCCACTTTCGCGTCGACGAAATTCTTGCCCACAAACTCGGTGAGAATTTTCGCGCCCTCTTCAACAGGTATGAGTTTCTCGTCGGCATAGTCTCCAGCGCAGCCATAACCGTAACCCCGGTCAGGACCATAACCATCATTGTATCCATACATCATTCCCGGGCCGCGATGCCAGGTTCTGCTGCCCGGCCCGGCAAATATCAACACCGCCGCTCCTACGGCCAACCCGGCTACAATCAGCAACATTACTGTTTTTTTCATTTTTACCACCTCCATATATTTAAACAGGTCAGCGCGGCAAATGTTCATTCTTGACAAAAATAATCAACAATAGTTTTCGGTGCCTGCCCGAGCAGTGATAGACCAAAAGATGCATTAAGGTGTTTCAAGTACGAGCCATCCACGAAGCAATGACGTGAAAGGGCAAAGAGCGGCCTGGGCCGCCAGGCTGGCCTGCTGTCATTCTCGACGGAGATCGGGAATCCAGGGGGGGCAGGACGGCCAGGGGTTGAGCCTTACGGGTGGGGGGAGAAAAGAAACAAAACAACAGCACGCACAAAGAACGACACTTTGTACGTGGCACAATTGAGATAATTTAAATTGAGGAGTGGATTCCTGCCTTCGAGTCTGTTGAAGAATGTTATCTTTGAGAGATTGTCATCCTGAGCGTAGCGAAGGATCTCGCATTTGGAGCTTATAATTGAGATTCTTCGGTTGTTGCGCTTTCTCAGAATGACAAAAAGGGTTGTTTTTCAACAGCCTCCTTCGCAGGAATGGCAACAGAAGGCCGGGAGTGACAGCGGGAGAGCAGGAGTGCCGGGTTGAAAAGACACAAAACGTCAGCTTTTGTGTTTCTGCTGATAAATGAAATTGCCGCCGTCCCTCTGCGAGCCGGCGGCAATAACTGTTCTGGTAATAGTTGTTGGAATCAGAATGAATATTTCATGCCGAAAAAGGGCCCTTTGAGGGTAAATTTTATTTTCGGTACCGGCATATTTCCGAATGTGGCCGCTGAAGCGTCCATCATCATGTAGCGGAACCCGCCGTGTATCTGCCACTTCTGGTCGAACTTGTAGCAAACGAGAGCCTTGACGTCCATGGCCGGCCCTTTTGCTTTCGCCCATCCGGCTCCCGATGTGTACAGCATCTGCATGTCTTCCGAAAAATTGTATTCCAGGCCAAGCGCGACATGCGGTTCTTTAATGTACATTCCCAGCCCCATTCCAAGTTGAATACCTGTGATTTTTGCATTCATCTTAAAAGTATTGGTGGGATTCTCCATGTTAAGCTTCATGGAAGGGTACGCAAAATTGAAGTACAGGCCGGGCATCGGGTCATATCTGAGCCCGAAAACTGTTCTGGAGGCTTCTTCTTCCAGCCCCGGAGCTCTTTCAGGCGTAAGGCCGGTCATCCGGCTGCTTCCGTATTCACCCGACAGTTTCCAGTGATCCGATATATTGTAATAACCTATGAATACCGGAAAAAACGTCTGATCTGATTTTTCGCTGAAGTTTGTTGAAAAAGATTTTGTCAGCTGGGCATTCCATGCATTGAGCGAAATGATGTATTTATCCTGTTTCGGGCTTGCTGCCGCCTCCGCTTTTGTTGTTGAGATTGTTAAAGAAAGAACAATCATTGCCAGCAGGATGAAAATCGGACTTTTTTTCATTGTTGTCTTCCCCCTCGGTTGTTTATGCCTTTCGATATGTTAAGCGTTTTATAAGGCAACGCTATAAATAGAATATAAGTCAAAACTTACGCTTTCACTAAAATAGTTTAATAATATTCAAGAAAAACGACCAGTTTTTTTAGCGTCATTCCAATAATTTTCATGTGATTAAAAAAAGTGTTTGGCAACGGATTAAAAATGTATTAAATAACCGGTTGGTAAACTAAAACCCGGTCTTGAAAAAACTATTATTATTCAAAAATTTTACATATAATATAAAGGCCTGAAATATAGTGAAACAAATCACAAGGCCCTTTTTTCGGCTCGAAAAATGCTTCCTTCGAGGAGTTCACTTTTCGGTGATTTTATATATAGTGGAAAATTAAAAAAAATTTAAAAAATTTTTCGAGATAATTTTATAAAAGCGGCAGGGCAATATTATTCTGTTCGGATCGATTTGATATTCCTTTTATAATATGAAACGAGCTTTAGTTAATGAATTGTGGAATATGATTTATTGTTGTCATTATCAAAATCGACGTTATAGAATAGACTGGGTATTGATTCATGCGGGATGCCGGGATAATAAACGGGAGCTGTTTTCCGGGTTACGTAATAAGCCGACAAACTGAATATGTAATATAGATGATAATTCTTATACTATAAGTCGGGGTCTGGCAGCCTGCCGAGAAGCAAACCAACCGGGGGATAATCGTATGGCAAAAAAGGTATATTTGATAATTCCGGCAATTTTTGCATTTGTTCTGATGGCTCAGGTGGCGTTGTGCGAAGTGAGCGAGATATATCTGACGCCTCATTTTCATTATGATCCGGTGTTCGAGAAGGATCAGAACGATTACACCGATATCGGGCTTGACCGGTGCAGGAGGTTTATGGAGGCGCTGGAGACGGACCCGGATTACGCGGTTGTGTTCAGCGAGATTGATTATCTGAAGCCGTATTTCGATGTTTTCCCGGAAAAGAGGGAGATGCTGCTGGACCTGATAGCTAATAACAGGATAGAGACGGGCGGGTCGTACAACGAGCCGAACGAGATGACGATCAGCGGCGAGGGCATTATTCGAAACATTATGTACGGACGCGGGTATCACGAGGGAGTGCTCGGGGACAGGAGGGCGCAGACATACCAGTCGTGGGACGTGTTCGGGCACACGATACAGTTGTCGCAGATTTTAGCGAAGACGCGGTACACGGGAGCGATGTGGCGCAAGGGCAATCCGCCGTGCGAGAAGTACGTGGGGATAACTGTGCCGGGACTTACGCCTGATTTCTGGAACCTGGCGCCGGACGGCACGCTGCTGCATCACCGGCGCGAGCATTACAAAGCGGTGTCGAACACCGTGTCGGAGGAAGACCTTATTAATAAGGTAATAAAGAAGAAGAAGGTGCAGGATTCGCTGGGGCTGAGAGCCGAGTTCGGGGCGCTGTCGTCGGATGATTTCGCTTATCCCGAGACGTGGCTTGCCGGGCACTGCACATCGCTTGAGAAAAACGATCTCCCGATCCATATTTCGGGTCCGACGGCATATATGGATGTGATAAAGAAGTATGATTCCGCGAAGCTGCCCGTGATATCGCGTGATTTTTCGCTGTATCATGTGGGCACCGCGCTTTCGAGGGTTAATTTCAAGATCGGCAACAGGGTGAGCGAGGTTGCGTTGATCGGGGCCGAGAAGTTCGGCACGGTTGCGGCGTTGATGGGAGCGCGATACCCCGCGCCCGCGCTGGATAAGGCGTGGCGGCAGTTGCTGTTCAATCAGCATCATGACGGGATAACGGGCACGTGCTGCGACCGCTCGTATTTCGACCTGATGGGCGGGTTCCGCGAGGCTGCCGAACTGGGCACCGAGGCATACGTCAATTCTCTGGATTACATCGCTTCCGAGGTGGATACTTCCGGCGCTCCGGCGGGCTCGGCGCCGATTGTCGTTTTCAACCAGCTCGGATGGAAGAGGACGGATATAGTTGTCATGGATTGCCCCGATGTGTCTTTCGGGGGTTCGAGCCGTCTGGTCGACGACAGAGGCGCCGATGTGCCTTTTGAAGTGATGAGGTCAAATGGCCGCAAGCGGATAAAGTTTGTTGCCGCGGATGTTCCGGCGGTTGGGTACAGGACATATTACATGTTGCCCGGCGGCGTGAAAAGCGGTGGCTCGCAGTCACTTTCCGCGGGCGGCGAGACTATCGGGAACGAGTTCTACTCCGTGACGGTTGACCCGTCGCGCGGCGGCGGCATTTCACGGCTGATCGACAGGCAGACGGGGCGCGAGATTATAAGCCCGGCGGACAGGTTTGTCGGCAACGAACTGATCGTGATGAAGGAAGGGCTCGGGCCGCAGTACACTGCATGGGAGCTGGACGTAAAAGAAGTGAGAGATTATTCGGGCGTTCACAGGGCGAAAGTCACGTCGCGGCTCGGCGAGTCTTCGGCTGCGCTGATATCGGAGGGCGAGGTTCCGGGGCTGGGCGGATACCGACAGGAGATCAGGCTTTATCCCGGCGTTAAAAGGATAGATTTCGTTACCACGATACTGAACCCGAGAAGGGTGGAGCGCGCTGAGGACCGCGATCTGTGGATGGTAAGGTTCCCGGCTGAGCTGAAGGGAACTGCGCCGGTGATAGAGGACAGGTTTTACGCCGCGGCGCGCCGCAGGAGCCTCAAGCCGCTGAGTTACAGGACGGATCTCGATAAGATGCATACTCTGAGCGCGCCTTATTCGGCGTTGAGATGGGCCGAGGAGGGCACGGCGGTGCGGCTCGATGTGACGGACCGGGACGGCAAGCTGGTGGATTCCGAGTCGCTGATGCTTTGCGAGATCGTTCATTCGCGCGGCGAGCAGTCTGTTGCTTTCGCGCGACAGCTCCAGAAGGCGCTCGTGACCCGGGGCGTGACCTGCACGCCGAGCTTCGGCGACGAAAACCGCAATGTCGATCTGCTGAGCCGTAATTTCAGGTTCGTGATCGATATCGCGGGTGACAATCCTTATGCCGTCGAACTGCTTGATTACAAGAAGTTCGGGGACAAGTTCAGGGAGCTTGTGAAAAAGTCGGGCTCCGCGAAGATACTTACGATAGCGCGTGCGAACGACATCGATATCCGCAAGATCGAGACACTGCTCATATCGGCTACGGACAGTGCGGCGATGCGGAAGGAAATTTCTGAAATGTCCGAGTCGATTGTCTCGAAAATGAGGATTGAATTGAAGACAAACGAGGATGCGCGCGGTAAAAAGAACAGGAGCACGCCGGATGATTACGGGATCGCGCTGCTCAACCGTGGCAACCTGCTGCACAGTTTTGACAATAACGGCACGATCGTGATGGGGCTTTATCAGGTAGCGCCGTGGGCGATGGTACAGATGGGGATGCCGTTCGGGTTCCCGGAGGACAAGAATCACAGGTTTGTTTATTCGCTTTACCCGCACGAGGGCGACTGGCGCGACGCGAGGACATACCGGGCGGGCCATGATTTCAACTCGCCGCTTGTGGCGGTTGGGGGGAAGGCCGGGAACAGCGGCAAACTGCCCGCTTCGTCGAGCTTCTTTGATATACGCGCGGACAGCGCGGTGCTGACCTCCATCAAGCCGGTCGGCAACGAGCTGGCGTCGATGAAAACCGGCGCGGTTGCCGGGCCTCACAATGGGGTCGCTCTCAGGTTCTACGAGGCGGAAGGCAGGAATGAGTCTGTGACGGTGAAATTTTTCAGGCCGCTGCGCTCGGCGCATGAGACGAACATGCTCGAAGAAGCCGCTGCGGATGCGCCCGCGCTTGATATAAGCAACGGCGATACTCTGGTTTTCAGCCTGACCCCGAATGAGGTCAAAACAATCGTCGTGGAGTTCGAGCAGGCAGCGCCGCCCGCGGCGGACTCGCAGGTTCTCGCGCGCGACAGGGAGGCAGCATCGGTTCTCTATTCGAATTACTGGGATTACAACCTTGGTGCCGCCTACATGTACAACTCGCCGGTTTCGGTGTCGCTCGGTTTCCCGCTGGAAGAGAAACTGCCCGATCCCGAAATGGTGAAGATGAGATTGGTGAAGAAAAAGGCGGATAAGATCAAGAAGGGCAAGAACAGGCTGAGACTGACGGTTTCGAACGGGTCTGCGGATGAGCGTTTGAAAGGCAGGCTGCTTCTGATGCTTCCCGACGGATGGGAATCCGAGCCCGGCAACATGGATATCGACCTTGCGCCGCTTGAAGGGCGTCGGATAGATCTCGATGTTAACGCGACACGGCCCGCGAACGGGTTCATAACGGCGGTTGTGCAATCCGGCGGAACGGCTTATTTCGACAATGTGCCAATCGGCAAAAAAGCCGAACTCGACGCATCGGCGAAGATTATCAGGGGCAGCATGAATGATACGCTCGAAGTCAGGATAAACAACAACCAGGGCGGTGTGATCGCCGGTGAGGTTATCCCGGTGGGCCCGGTGGAAACGTGGCCCGCGGCTATTGCCGGAGATTATTCGCTGGTCGAGATGGGCGTGCGCGCGCAGTCGTTCATGATCGAGCCGGACGTGGAGAAAACTATCCGTTTCGATATCCGCAAAACAGGCTTGCTGGAGAAAAACAACTACTGGTTCATGGTAAAGGTTTTGTACAACGGGTATTACAAATACCTTCCGGTAGTGGAAAAAGATTAGCCTGCATTTCTCATCAGTGCAGGTTAAAATCGTGATAAGGCTGATAATACAAGGAACAGCAAGTGAGTGGTGAGGGAGCATACTGTTGCGGCTGATCCATGCACAGAGCAAAGCTTGTGCATGTCACCCGGCGCATCAGGATTGGCCTTATCGCGGTTTTCCGGATTTCTCTGTGAGAAATCCGGGTTAGCTGTGGGCTGGTGTTTGTTCGCGCAAACCCCCGGATAACGGCAAACAATGACACGAGCCGTTGTTTGCCGTTTCGCGGTTGTTGTTCAGGAATACTTTAGTATTAAACTTCAGTATTACTCAGACTTTGTAAACATTTTCGGCTTTAGCGCCTTTTGGGCTGTCAATCACGTCGAATTCGACAGCGTCGCCTTCTTCAAGGGTTTTGTAACCTTCACCCTGAATTGAGCTGTAGTGAACAAATACGTCCCCGCCGTCCTCACGTGAGAGAAACCCGAAACCTTTGGTGCCGTTGAACCATTTTACTGTTCCTCGTACTGCCATCGGGCTTTCCTCCTTTAAATGGTGTTGCTTAGCCATTGGTAATTCAGGTTGACGGGAAGAAAGCACTGCGCTGCGAAACCTTCAAACAACCACGAATTCCCTGCGATACTGTCTTTGAGACTAAGCTGCAGATCGCTATAGGAGTTACTCTTAGAATAACGATTTGATATACTGCTCATTTCCTCTTCCTACAGAAACTGCTCATAAACGACCTCAGTTAATAATACTGTCGTTTTAAACATTGTCAACATCATTGTTATGCGGGGAGAAAAATAGTAATGTGATAAAACGACAGAGAAAGGCGGAACGTGAGGTTGGATGTGAGTGGAGAACCGATAATCGCGGGCGGGATGGAAGTGCCGGTGATACTGAAATATGAGAGGCGGAAGAACTGCTCGGCGCGGATCGGCAGGCGTGGGTTGAGCATAAGGATACCGGCGCAGGCGGGCGCTGCGGAGAGAAAGCGGCTGGTCGGGCTGATGAGGGAATGGGCGCGGGAAAGGATCGAGAAGGATCCGTCGGCGCTGATGCCCGAGCCGGTGCGCGAGTACACGGACGGAATGAAGCTGCGGGTCGGGAGCAGGGATTACACGGTGCGGATTGAATTGAGCGGGCGGAAAACATGCACGGGCAGGCTGGACGGAGGCGTGATACGGCTTGGGCTGTCGGAGCTGCTGGATGATCGGGAGCGGATGAGGGTTGCGGGCGCGCTGGTGAGCCGCTGCGTGGCGGCGGACAGGATAGAAGACATCGAGGCGCGAGTGCGGGAGCTGAACCGGCTGCATTTCCGGGGCGATCTCGAGGCCGTAAGGCTGAAGAACAACAGGACGCGCTGGGGCAGTTGTTCGCGGCGCGGGAACATAAATCTTTCAACCCGGCTGCTGTTCGCGCCGGATGATGTGATCGACTATGTGTGCATCCACGAGCTTGCGCACCTTGTCGATGCGTCGCATTCGAAGAGATTCTGGCGGCTCGTGGAAAACGCCATGCCGGACTACAAAGAGAAAAAGGCGTGGCTGAAGCGCAATTCCGGCGATTTCATATTCTGAAACAATCTCAGTATGAGATAAAAAATCCTTTAAAATAAAAAAGTTTTGAAAGCTTTGCGCTGTACGGTTATGATATTGAGATCAACAACGGCATGGGGGGCGATATGGACTGGAATTTCGTACTGGTTCTGGCAATTGGAATCCTGGCGACGCTGAGCCTGAACATAGGCAAGGCTGTCCAGAAGATGAAAGTTTTCGTACTCAAGAAGGGCAAGGATATGATCGGGCCGGAGTACCGGAAGGACTTCGGTGTGTGGTGTATCGGGATATCGATGACGATTGTGGCTTCGGTGCTGTTCATTGTCGCGCAGAAGATGACGGACAAAACCTCGATCGTTGCCTCGCTCAACGGGGTGGGGCTGGTAGGACTCGCGATTTTTTCGTACTTTGTCCTCAAAGAGAAAGTCGGGAAACGCGAGTGGGGCGCTATAGCGCTCATCGTAGTGGGAACGGCGATAGTATCTTATTTCAATGTTGATTCAAGCGAAGAAAAGAAGGTTTTTATCGGTAACCTCTGGTGGTGTTCGGGCATCGCGACATTCGGGTTCGCCGTGCTTCTGTTCATTCTCAGCAGGGTCAAGAAGGGGCAGGCGTTCGTGTACGCTGCGATTGCCGGCACATGCCTCGGCATCATGCAGATTTTCTACCATGTCGGCCCGATCGTGACCGGCGACAACAGCATGGTTACGCAGTTCGGCACGGTTTACCCGTGGGCGGGGATAATGATCGGGAACATGGCGTTCGTCTTCACGCAATTCGCGTTTTTCCACGGAAGCGGAATCTATGTGGTGCCGACCGTCAACTCGTTCATGATAATAGTGCCGATGATCGTTGAGATATTCGTGTTCGGAACAGTGCTGGCACCGGTACAGTATGCCGGCGCGGCGGTTATCATTGTGGGAGTTATCCTTCTGACATCCGGTGGCGGGCACATCGTGGAGGACGGTTCCGGGCAGGCGCCTTCAGAAGCTAAAAAAGAATAAAAACTATAGTTGAGCCATAAAGCAAAAAAGCCTCGCCGTGAAGCGGGGCTTTTTTTTGCGGTCCTGAAAAAGGCTTCAGAGCTTGACCACGTTGGCAGCCTTTGCTCCTTTGGGGCCTTCTTCAAGTTCAAACTCCACGCTGTCGCCTTCGTTGAGAGATTTGTAACCATCGCCCTGGATTGCCGAGTAGTGGACGAAAATATCATCTTCGCCTTCCCTCGAAATGAATCCGAAGCCTTTCGATGAGTTGAACCACTTGACCGTACCTTTTTGTTTCTCCATGCTGTCACCTTCTCAATTACCGCCGGCCTGGTAAAACTGTCGGGGAGATACTGCAGGATAATTGACGCTCCGCTACATCTCTCTGAGTTTGCAAGAAGCCGTACGAATGTTGCGAGCCCGATGTTTTTGGAGCCGGAATATGCGCATTGCAATCCTCCGCGCTCCGGTTACAACGGAAATCGCTTTTAAACAATATTATGTTGCCCGACCGTTATGTGTCAAGCTTTGAAATGCGTCTCTCTTAATCCAAAAAAGAGGTACAACGTGCCCGGCAACGGGAATCGGAACGCCTGTTGAAACGGCGTATTGAAGAATATATGTTATTTTATCGCCGCCTGTTGAGAACGGCGAGGGCGTGGAAGCCGGGATTGCCGCGTCGCTCGCAGGGCGACAGGCCTTGCTCACGCCTCGCAATGACAAAGCACACTAAGGTGTTTTTGAGAGTGAACTGTTCACAAAGTGAGAACGTAAAAGGAAAAGAAGCGGCTGGTAGCCGCCTCGCAATGACAGGACAAATAACACTAAGGTATATTCCTGAAGCGGACTGTTTACGAAATGAGGACGTAAAAGGACAAAGCGCGACCGGTGGTCGCCAGGCGGTGCCTGCCGTCATTCTCGACGGAGATCGGGAATCCAGGGGGGACAGGACGGCCAGGGGTTGAGACTTTCGGGTGGGGGAGAAAAGAAACAAAATAACAGCACGCACAAAGAACAGTGCTTTGTACGTGGCACACTAGGGAGACTTCTAAATTAAGGAGTGGATACCTGCCTTCGAGGCTGTTGAAAAATGTATCTTACTGAGTTTGTCATCCTGAGCAACGCGAAGGATCTCGCTTTTGGAGCTTATTATTGAGATTCTTCGGTCGCTACGCTTCCTCAGAATGACAAAGCGGGGATTTTTCAACAGACTCCTTCGCAGGTATGACAACAGACTTATCCCCCCGCGCTCGTCATTCCGGCATGCAGTCAGCCGGAATCCAGATGAGACATTCACACTTCAGCGGTTGCATGTTACATGGATTACCCGTGAAAAGCCGAGCGGATCGCAAAGCGAATCTACGGCCTCGCGATAGCGGCGCCGTTAGAATTTGATCGGCGGTTTGAATCCCTCGTTGGGCAGGTCGAAGCAGGCGGTCATGTGTTTTGCGAACCGTGTCTGGATGGGTTGATCCTCGATTTCGAGGTCTCTGAGCAGGCGGCCTGAAGGCGTGTCGCCGAGCTTGAGAAACGGTTTTGCCGGTTTGTTTTTAACCAGAAGCTGTTTCATGTATTTGTTGACGTTGAAGTTTGCTTTGAAGCATGTCTCCGACTGGAGAAAATCGTCTCCGAGCCGCGAGTAGAGATATGATGATACATCGAATTCCGTCGGTGTGCCGGTGGTCGGAACACGCATCTCGAAGTACTGCTCGCCGGATTCCTCTTTGCAGGTGCAGAAGCAGTCGCCGTCTTTCTCGAAGATATCTATCTCCTGAACAACCTTGGGGAGCCCCCACAGCTTGTGGCCGCGAATCATGTTTTCCTTCGATGTGACCGGCATGGAAAACACGTAGTATCCGAATTCCTTAAACGCCTTGTCGTTGAGCAGCGGCAGTATCGGCACATTGATTTTCGGCTTGACGAGAATCGGGATCGTCATTGCGATCTCGTTGTACGGCGCGACGCCCATCACATTGTTGTAGATGTAGCAGGAGAACACCACCGGCGATTTTCCGGGCGTCATGACCACCGGCTCGATGTCCGGGTGCAGCATCATCTTTTTCGCCTTGCTGCGCGAGCACAGGAAGATGCCGATCATTACCGTAACGTCGCCGTAGAATGTCGGGAAGTTGTAAGTTTTGCTTATATTCTCATCCAACTTCAGCTCACGCGGGCGCAGCTTGAATCTTTTGTAGAATGGATCGTTAAAAAGATCCGCGTTATCGAGTACGGTTGAATCGTATGTGCCGGTAACTTCCATTGGTTTGCCTCCCGTGGCGGAAAGTGTAACTTTCAGGTTCGGTCGAAAAAGCACCGGTCTGTCGTCCCCGTGAAACGAGGCTGTTTAAAAATCCCCATTTGTCATTCCGGGGCGGCTCGGCGAACGAAGAATCTCCATCATAAGCACTAATCGCTCCCATCGTCTCGGTGGGAGCGCCGAACAAGATCCTTCACTGCGTTCAGGATGACAAATATCAGTCTCTAAACGCATCGAACGAAGAGCCTCCATAACCGATGTAAACCCAAAGTTAATTGATTATAACTTTAACAGCAGGGCGTAACAACAGAAAGGGAAAATGTTACCGGTAGAGCATATTAAGCAAAGTTATTGTGTCTGTGTTGATGCTGTTGTAAAATGATGCTCGATCATCAGAGAATAGGCAACGGTAATAAAAACAATAAATTGTAAAATGTCCAGTGGTGATATCACAATGTCTGAAAAACACCGGCAAACAGAAAACTTGATCGAAGAACTGAACCGGCTGAAAGAAGAGAACCAGGCCCTGAAAGCGGAACTGGAATCGAAGCTGAGGCAGGAGGAAGATTCGCAGGTAGCGTTCAGGCAACTATTTGATGCGGCGGAAGACTCCGTGTTTATAAAAGGGACGGACCTGAGATATCGGGATGTCAATGCGGCTATGGAGCAATTGTTCGGAGCTACGCATGATGAATTGATCGGGAAGACAGACCTGGAGCTGTTCGGTGCGGAGGCGGCGGAGCACATAGAAAAATCGGATAAGAAGGTGCTGGCGGGGGAAGTAGTGAACGAAGAGCATACCAAGCCCGTGGGCGACAGGATGATCACGTTTCATGTGATAAAGACGCCGATGAGAAACGAGGATGGAGAGATAGACGGGCTGTGCGGCATAGCGAGGGACATAACCGCAAGGAAAAAAGACGAAGAGATGCTCAGGAACAACGAGCGGCTGATCAGGTCAATGGTCGAGAACGGCATGGACGTGATAACTCTGGTGAACGAAGATGTGAGCATCAGGTATGAAAGCGAGTCGATAAAGAGAGTGCTGGGATACGACCCCGAGGATCTCGTGGGGACGTCGGCGCTGGATCTTGTGCATCCCGACGAGAAGGAGCGGATAGCGGGCCTGTTCAGCGAGTATGCGGATAAGCCCGGGGAGCCGATAAGGATCGAGTGCAGGTATCATCACAAGGACGGGAGCTGGCGTGATTTCGAGGCTATAGGAGTCAATTTTCTGAACGACCCGGCAATAAACGCGTATGTAGTTAACTCCAGGGACATAACCGAAAGAAAAAATATTGAGATGGAACTGCGGCGGCATCGCGACCGGCTGGAAGAACTGGTGGCGGAGCGAACGCGGGAGATAACCGAGGCGGTGGAAAAGCTGAAGCTGGCGGAGCGTGACAAGGCATTGATCCTCGACAGCATTTCGGAGCATGTGGTGTACCAGGATCTCGACCACACGATACTGTGGTCGAACCGTGCAGCCGCGGAATCGGTCAACGAGCAGATCAATGGAATCGCCGGAAGGAAGTGCCACGAAGTATGGTCGCAATCCGGAGAGGTATGTGAGAACTGCCCGCTCGACAGAGTGATAAAAAGCCTGAAGCCGGAGGAGAGCGAGGTTGCGACGCCTGACGGAAGGATATGGCAGATCAAGGGTTATCCCGTTTTGAACGAGAACGGCGAACTGGAGAATTTTGTTGAGATCACGCGCGAGGTAACCGAAGCGAGAAAGGCGGAGGAGCAGAAGGTCGCCGCGCAGAAGGAAGCCGAGTTCTACCTCGACCTTATGACGCACGACCTTACTAATTTCAACTCGGTTATTTACGGGAATCTGGAGTTGCTTGAGAAGCATTCGGACCTTATCGAGAAAGCCGTGAGATTTGTCGAGACATGCCGAAGGCAGTTGATGAAAAGCGACAGTTTGATATCGAGGGTGAGGGCGTTCTCACAGGTGAGCGAGATTGAAGAGCAGAACCTTCATTCCGTAAGCGTTGCCGATTCGATCCGGGAGATGGCGCGGATTGTCAAGCGGCTTTACCCGCACAAGAGCATCAAGGTGGAGTTCGATCCCGAAGCACGGGGAGAAGCCAGGGCGACAGAGCTTATAGATTCCGTTTTCATGAACCTGATAGAGAACGCGGTCAAGCATAACGTCAAAGATGATGTGTGGATTGGAATTGATATGTCGGAAGAAGATGATTACTGGGCGATTACAATATCGGACAACGGGCAGGGAATCCCGGATGCGATGAAGGAAAAGATATTCGACCGGTTCCAGCGGATCGGGCGCGAGAAGGGCTCGGGGCTGGGCCTGTCGCTTGTCAGGGCGCTCGTCGAGAAGTTCAACGGAAGTATAGCCGTGGAGGACAGGATAGCCGGCGGCCATTCCGGGGGCAGCGTTTTTTGCGTGAAGATACCGAAGGGTTAGCATCTGATGGGGAAAAGGGTTTTCATAGTAGAAGACGAGATTGATTTCATAGATCTCTATACGGAAATTATTGAATTGAGTGGTCACAGCGTGGCGGGCAGCGCACGCAACGGGCAGGAGGCTATAGAGGCGCTCGCGGCGATGAAGCAGCAGCCGGATATAATTCTCATGGATCACAGGATGCCGGTCAAAAACGGGTTGCAGACCGCGCGTGAACTGCTGAAGATCAATCCTTCGTACCATATAGTTTTCATGAGCGCGGACCGGAGCGTCGAGGACGAAGCGCGCGCCGCGGGCGCTAAAAAGTTTTTCAAGAAGCCGATGAGCGTAGACGACATTATCAGGTGCATCGAAGCAGCCTGATACCCACCTCTGATTTTCAGATAGTAAAACTGATGTAAGCAGCGGCATGATATAATAGCCGGAGTAAATATATGAGACACAAGGATCGGGGGACACGTGCAATGCGCAACAGTGACGTGAGTGGGTTTGAAGTGCCGGACCGGGATGTGATTTTCGGCTGGATAAAAGATATGTACGGGCTGGGGCCGCGCAGGCCGGGCACTGAAGCGGATCACCGGTGCGAGGACTATCTCGCGGGCAGGCTGGAGGAGATGGGGTTCAGCGATGTGAAGAAGGACCCGATCCCGATCCGGGTGTGGGAAGCGCGCGAGTTCAAACTTGAAGTTGCGGCGCGCGGCGCGGGGTTCGAGCAGGTGGAGTCGCATTTTATTCCATATACGACGTTCACGCCGGAATCCGGGGTCGAGGCGGAGATGGTTTATGTGTCGCCGAAACAGCCGCAGGGCAGGGCGTTGAAAAATGTGCGGGGCAAGATCGTGGTCACTGATATCGAATACCCGCAGCTCGACACGAAGATGCTGGAAAAGCTGTCGTTTTTCGTGCACGACCCGACCGGCGATGTGCGTGAAGTGAGCCACAAGGCGGTGTGGGTGCGGCTCAACTGGTGGATATACGAGCAGGCCGCGGCACAGGGCGCGGCGGGATTCATCGGAATACTCAAGGATCATTACCGTGACGGCCAGAGGCAGTATGCGCCGTACGGGTTCAAGGAAGACGATATACTGGACAAGTCGCTGCCGGGATTCTGGGTGGACCGGTTCCGGGGCGAGCAGTTGCGCGAGCAGGCGAAGCGCGGCGGTTCTCGCGCCAGGCTGTTGCTGCGCGGCAGGCTCGAGCAGGGTGTCACGCACAATGTGTCGGGCATCATTCCGGGCGAAACCGACGAGACGTATCTTGTCGGCTGCCACCACGACGCGCCGTTTGATTCGGCGGTCGAGGATGCTTCAGGCTGCTCGATCGCGCTTGCGACCGCGCATCATTTCTCGAAAACCCGGGAACTGCGGCGCACGCTGATGGTGAACTTTTCGGCGGGCCATTTCTACGGTTCGATAGGCACACGCGCGTTGATAAAGAGAAACCGGGGCGGGCTGCTGGACCGCATGGCGCTGGAATTTCATGTGGAGCATATCGCGCGGCAGGCGATCGAGGGGCCGGACGGCGATCTCGTGGTGCTGGACAGCCCCGAGCCGATGGGCGGTTTCGTAACTCTCAACAGGTATATCCGACGTGCGATAGAAAAGGCGGTGGTGGAGCAGGGGATGGCGCCTACCGTTCTGCTGCCGCCCGAGGGTCCGCTCGGCGCGTTCCCGCCTACCGACGGCGGCGACTACCATCTCGAAGGCGTTCCGCTGATCAATTTCATCGGCTGCCCGATCTATCTTCTCAACGCCGAGGACACTCTCGACAAAGTTGCGACCGAGTATCTCCAACCCACGGCGCGGGCGGTGGTGAGCGTGCTGCGGGATATCGACGGCGTGCCGCTGCAAAGGCTGCGCCGCAACCATTACCCGGTCCGCACCGCCGCGATGAAGCTGCTGTTCCATGTTATGCAGCCTGTGGCGCGCGCGAAGGGAATGGCCGAAAACACGCTGCCGCCCGAACTGGATGTCTGACACCGGGTATCATTAATAACATAACGATGAAAATGCCGCCGGCGATTTGCGGCGCGAGTTCGTGCTGCGGAATAGCCGAATCTCAGCCTGTATTTTTCCTGTGAGAATTCCGGACTGGAATAACAAGAAAATTATTGACAAATTGTTGTATATAGCTATAATAGTGTATGTGAATGACCGTTCACATCGAGAGGTGTAACAATTGAGTCTGCTGAAGCTGGACACCGAAACGCGAAGAGAACAGATCGCGCACGCATGCGTCGAGGTGGTGGGCGAAGAGGGATTTGATTCTCTCAGCGTGGCGAAAGTCGCCAGGAAAATCGGGCTGGTACCGTCTGCGCTTTACAGGCATTATGACAGCAAGTATGAAATGGTCACGGACATGCTGCATATCTTCATGGATATGGCGCAGGATATGCTGAATGAAGTAATGCAGAAAGAGAAGAGCGCATTGCGAAGACTGAGGGCGATTATCATCAGGGAAAACGAGATAATGAGCGAAGACAAGATGTTTATGAGGTTTCTGCTCTCTGATCGAGTTATTTCTGATCCTGTGTTATGTGGAAAGATACGTGAAATTGGTGACAAATATTCAAAGGGAATACAGGAAATAATTATCGAAGGCCAGAAAGCAGGCGAGATAACATCTGAAACGGATGCCGAAACGCTTGCGATGCTTTTCCAGGGAGTCACGATGCCCCCGGGAATGAAGCAGATGATCAGCTGGGGAAATTACGACGCGATAAAGCAGATAGAAAAAAACTGGAAGTTTTTTGAGAGAGCGATAAAAGCCTGATTTTTTACCAATCATGTGAATCGGCGTTCACATATTGAGTATAAACAGGCTGAAATGAACATTGAAAATGCCGGAGCGTCTGTACAGGATATCGGAAATCTCGATTAATGGATTGCAGGATGCGCGGGCAAGGAGAGAAACAGCTATTCACGACCGGGCGGGGTAATCGGGTTTCTTAATCAGTCATCGGCGAAATTTCGCCTGACGGCAGATCAGGAAGAAGGTTACTGTCGCGCCCCATTTTTTGCGTAAGTCGGTCTGTCCGATTGAACGGCGGAAACAGGCAGGCTTCTCTCCTCACAAAAAAATACCTCTTTTAACCGCGCTGCTTTTTAGGTTAGCCGGGGCTCATGCCCCGGTTCTTTTTTTTGTTATACAAATTTTACACGAAATCGCGCCGACATACAAAAACACGACTAAAAAATCGAATGGCCCGGTCGTGTTGTGCTATAGTAGAAGCGAAAAAACATAATGGAGAAAATGCTATGCCATCGGAAATCATAAGCACAGACAAAGCGCCTGCGGCGATCGGGCCGTACTCACAGGCGGTCAGGGCGAACGGGTTTGTGTTCTGTTCGGGGCAGATCCCTATTGATCCCGCCACCGGTGAACTGGTGAACGGAGATGCGGCGTCCGCGACTGAGCGGGTTCTTGAGAATCTCAAAGCCGTTCTGGAAGCCGCGGGGCTGGGGTTTGGGAATATTGTCAAGACGACGGTTTTTCTCTCGGACATGAAAGATTTCGCTGCAATGAACGAAGTTTACGCACGCTATTTCACGGATGCGCCGCCGGCGCGCGCGGCGGTTCAGGCGGCGCGTCTGCCTAAAGATGTTCTTGTGGAAATCGAGGCAGTGGCCGCAGAGTAAAACTTCTATAGATAGCCGAGAAGGGCGTCGGTTGAAAGATTGTCCCCCATGTTTTTCCCGATGCGCGCAAGCCTCAGGCTGCCGTCTTTATCCACCAGGAAATCACCCGGAAGCTGCCAGGTGTTGCCTTCCACTTTGCCCTGTATGTGGCCTTTAAAGGTAGCTTTCAGAGCCGCCGAAACAGTCTGGGGCGCCAGCATCGAGCCGAGATTTCCGCTGCCGACACCGTACAGATTGTAGATTTTTCCCTCTTCATCAGGAATCAGCCTGAACGGGAACTCAGCCGCCGCATCCGCCAGACGCTCCGGTGGGCTTTGCACGAATGCCAGCACCTCCGCATCGAGCTCCGCGAACCGCGCATAGTCCTTTTTCAGATCATACAGTGCAAGCCGGCAGATCGGGCAGCCCAGGTATCTGAGAAAAACCATAACCACTGATTTGTTGCCCCGGTATTCGGAAAGCGTCAGGCTCTTGCCCGCCGCGTCCGTGATCGAAAAATCGGGGGCCTGCTCACCGACAGTGAGCTTGTTATTATCCGACATGATATTCCCCTTATCATAGAATGCCTGACTATACTCTATCACGTCGGAATGTGGGAAATAAAGCTTCTTTATTGAAAAGAACGACTCGGAGTTCGGACCGGAGTTTGCCGGATCGGGGAAGGCACGAAGCGGCATTAATCTGATTGTCATAAGTATATTGATTATCAGAATAAAAATAGAATTCCTGGATTCCTGCCGACTGCATGCAGGAATGACAGGCGCGAGGGCCGGAAAACCATTCATGCAGGATTCAATGTTATTTATGATAATCGGTATAATATGGAAACCGGAACCTGTTGAAAAATGTATTGCAAATAGTTTGTCATCCTGAACGCAGTGAAGGATCTCTCTGTGCAACACAGGGGACTACGGGAGCGATTGAGAAAAACTTTCAAGAAGTGAGTACGTAAAAGGAAAAAGAATGGGCGGCAGCCGCCATGCAGTGTCTGTCGCGGGGTGATTCGTTTGTCTTTGAAAAAAACCCCCCGGAATCCGCCTGATGATTTCTTCTTGATGCATAAACAGCGGCCCGCATCCGGGGGGCTCACTAAAGGTGGGTGAGATTTGTGGGAATCTCAACATGTGCCGGGCGCCGTCGCTCGACACTGTTAATATTGTTCCCCGTCGATGTCAATAAAGACCGGAGGTGTCAGGCTGCTAAGGTCTGAGATCGACGGTTTTCACAGAATCATACAACGGAATTATAATATCATATTATAAAGAGCATTTCAAACAATATGACAATAAGCTTATAACATGTGTTTTCCATGGAGATATCCACAGTGTTCGATTGCCGTCCGATGCAACGGGCTACATAACGATGAATGTCCGGAATGAATGTCCTGCCCGCCCCGCCGGATTCCCGATCTCCTCCGTGCATGCGGACTGACAGTCCGCACGGTCGGGATTGCCGCGTCGTTCGCATAAACATGACAAAAGATATACCCGGGTATTTTCAAGATTAAGCCGTCCACGAAGTAAGAACATAAGAGGACAAAGAGCATGCCGGCCTGCCTCCTCGCAATGACAGAACAGAAGATACACCAAGATGTTTTCGAGTTTGAACTGTTCACGAAGTGAGTATAAAAAGAAGCCTTTTTTGGAGTGCGGCGATTCATCGCCGCGTCGTTTTATTATGTGCCGGTAATGAATTCCGGGCTGTGAAAGCAAAAATGAATTTTCGCACTCCAAATTAACCACGCCTGTTGAAATATTCATCGTTACGATGCTCTGCGTCGTAACGCGATAGCCGGGCGCTCTGCGCCCGAAGTTGAAGTGAGATATGGAAATGACAGCTAAATTAATGAACGCGAAGCAT